>ERZ773252.534-NODE-534-length-43950-cov-15.223921_pt1 | contig 43950 bp, 21 predicted proteins | sample MGYA00580517_ERZ773252 | MGnify/ENA primary metagenome ERZ773252 (study PRJEB29015, sample SAMEA2737766) | human gut metagenome | biome: human gut; feature: human-associated habitat; material: faeces | place: China | collected 2012 ...
GTTTTATAAAATCTACTATTTATCATAATCATCACCAGTTATGATTATTAACTTATCCTCATAAACTTAAACAAAATTTTAGTAACTATAATATATAAATTTTAAAATAATAAAAAATATCAGTAACTCAATTGAATCGTTCCCTATCAAGTAGACAGAAAATAATTCAAAGATTGAACTACTGACATTTTTATTAAGCAACAATAATATTACTATCTTCATTTACTTCATATTTTTTAATATTTTTTCTTCCAAATAATAAATTTAGTACTAAAGCAGTTATAGTTCCTATTGATATTCCTGATGAAAATACCATCTTAAGTCCTTCTGGAAGCTGTCCAATAAATTCTGGTCTAAAAGTAACACCTAAACCTAAACCAATAGATGTTGCAATTATTAATAAATTGGTATCATTAAGCTCTATTTTACTTAATGTTTTTATACCTGATGCAGCTACAGTACCAAACATAACTATACCAACTCCCCCTAAAACAGGTTGTGGTATTTCAGTTATTAAAGCTGAAATCTTAGGAAGAAACCCAAGTATAACTAATATAAAACCAGCCATAACTGCAACATGTCTACTAGCCACCTTTGTTAATGAAATAACTCCAACATTTTGGCTAAATGAAGTATTAGGAAATGATCCAAGTACTCCTCCAATAATACTTCCTATTCCATCTGCTAAGACACCTGCTCCTACTTGCTCTTCTTTCATCCCTATATTTGAACTTTCTCCAACAGCTTTTAAACATCCTACAGTTTCAATTGTAGTAACAAAGTATGCTGGTAAAAATGCTAATACAGCTTTTAAATCAAATTTTACCCCATACTCAAATATTCTAGGAATAGATACCCAACTTGCTTCTTTAATAGACGTAAAATCAACCATTCCTAATGGTATACAAATTACATATCCTATAATCATTCCTATAAGTATAGAAGCACTACTTATCATTCCTTTTCCATAAATATTTAATATAAGTGTTATAATCAAAACAATCCCTGCAATACTTATATTTTTTAAATCTCCATAATTTACTGCCCCTGATCCACCTGCAGCCCAATCTATTGCTACTGGCAATAAAGTTAATCCAATTAAACATACAACTGTTCCTGTAACTAAAGGTGGAAATAATTTCATTAATGGTTTTATGAAAAAACTTAAAATTATTTCTAAAAATGCACCTAATATAGTTGCTCCAATTATTCCTGGTAAACCTAAAACAGTTCCTACTGAAATAGATGGTGATACAAAAGTAAAGTCAGTGCCCATTATACATGCTACCCTTGAACCAATTTTTCCTACACCCCTAGCTTGTATTATTGTTGCTAATCCAGAAGCTAATATAGTTGCACTTATTAATGCAGTTGTAGTTTTTCCATCTAATCCAAGAGCACTTGCTATTACTAATGGAACAACTATTATTCCTCCAAATGCTGCAAATATATGCTGAATTCCAAATATAATTTTCTTTGAAATGCTCGGATTATCATCAACACCATAAACTAACTTAATGTTATCTAAATAACCTTGTTCATTACTCATTTTTTAACCATCTTCTTTCTTTTAAAAAATTATTATAATAAAGTAGCCATCGACACGCCCACCTCTAAGTATAAAACTTATAGCTTTGAATCTTTAAGTTCATTACTATAACTAGCTTTACAACTTCAAATATTTTATATCTTCCTAAAAATAAAAATAAAAGCAACACCTCAAATTAAATTTGAGGTGCTGCTTAAAATATAAATATTTAAATACTATTTATTATTTATAAACACAACTCCTCGTAGTCTGCATATTTAAGGTTAGCAGGTAGAAACTTTCGGACCATATTACCGATTATATACGAGATTATTTTACTCTATATACACATTATAGATACGAACATTTAATATGTCAATAATAAATTTCGTTTGTGTTTTCTTGTTTATTCCATATTTGTGATGTATATATTCCTTTTTTTCCTGAAATAAAAACTTATAATATAAAAACCATAAGTGCAAAAATCATGTTATTAAATCCAAAAATCCCTAAATACATCATAAAAGCTGCTAATGGAGTATTGTTTGCTCCAGAAAATACTCCAACATCTCCTAGTTCTACATACTTTCATTTATATTTTCAACTATTCAAATATAAAAAAAATTAAAATATATTTTTATAAAAATCATCTTATATTTCAATAATGTCTTTATTGAAATATATAGTTACTTATGATAAAATCAAAAAATAGGGAATGAAGTACTCCCTTGATACTTATCAAAACCGCTTAATAAGCTAATGACTTCTACAACCTTTTTTGTTGTAGAAATCATTAGCTTTTTTTAATTTTATTTTAGGAGGATTATTTATGTTAATTAAGTTTTTAATAATTATAATTAGTTTAATATTAATAGGTATATTAGCTAATTACAGTGGAAAATTAGTAGAACTTATAAAACTTCCACCCCTTATAGGAATGATTTTATTAGGAATGTTTATAGGTCCATCATTTTTGAATATTATCCCTCAATCAACTTTAGATATATCACCATATATTAAAGATATTGCCTTAGTAACAGTATTATTTATAGGTGGATTAGGAATAAGTATAAATCAAATGAAGCAAATAGGTAGACCTGCCATTTTATTAAGTATAATACCTGCAACATTAGAGGGATTAACAATTGCTTTTTTATCAATGCTATTTCTTAATTTTACTTTTGTACAAGGTGCAATATTAGGATTCATAATAGCTGCTGTAAGTCCCGCTGTTTTAGTACCATCAATGGTTGATTTAATTAAAAAGAAAATTGGGCAAAATAAAGCTATTCCTCAAATGCTTTTAGTTGGTGCTTCTGCTGATGATACTATAGCAATAACTTTATTTACAACATTCTTAGGAATTTATTTATCTAATGTAAATGGAAAAAATATTTCAATAACAAAAGAATTAATTTCAATACCTGTTACTATTTTAATTAGTATATTTTTAGGATGGATTCTTTCCATTTTAACAAAAAAAATATTATCTATTTTCAAAAGCATTAACTTTAAAATTTGTTTTTCTTTCTTAATTTGCTTATTACTTAGATTTGTAGAAAATACCTTTAGTTTAGAATTATTTAATTCTTTATTAACTATAATGATTTATGGATTCTTTTTAAGGGCACTTTTAGGTGATATAGCTATTAAGATTCAAGATGGAATAAATGTTGTTTGGAAATATGGAAAACTTTATTTATTTGCATTTGTAGGAATGGCTATTAATCCTTATCTTGTTGGAAAATATTTATGGATAGGAATACTTATGCTAATTATTTCTTTAAGTATAAGATCTATTGGTGTGTTAATTTCATTAATTGGAACGGATTTATCTTTTAAAGAAAGGATTTTTTGTATAATTGCATATTTACCTAAGGCAACTGTTCAATCTGCTAAGGCTGGAATCCCATTAAAGATGGGTGTAGCTGGAGGAGAAATAATGCAAGCTTTAGCCATATTAAGTGTTTTAATTACAGCTCCTATTGGTGCCATTGGAATTAGACTTACTTCTCCAATATTCTTAAATCAAGGAGTAACTAATAAGAAATCTCAAATAATTTAAAATACTAAAAGTTTATAACTCAAAAGGGAATTCCTCATATAAGGAATTCTTTTTACTAATTAATATAAAAAATAAAAGTACAAAATTGAATTTAACATAAAACCCAACTTCGTACTTTTAACCTTCCATTAAATAAATGCTCCAAATTCAGGAGTTTCATTAATATCATTAAGCAAATGCTTAATTTCCTGATCCTTATCTTTATCCATAACAAGTATAACATCTCCTGCATCAACTACAACTAAATCTTTAACTCCAAATCCAATTATAAGCTTTTCATTACCTCCAAATATGGAGCAATTTTCACAATCCTGTATATAAACATTATTGCTTATTTTATTATTTCTATACTCATTTAAATATCTGCTTAATGCATTAAAACTACCGATATCATCCCACTTAAAGTCTCCCTTGATTACATAGGCTTTTCTTGTTCTCTGCATTACTCCAAAATCTATAGAGATTCCATCAATTAATCCATATTCCTCTCTTGTTACTTCTTCCTCATCTTCTTCCCCTATATGCTGATATATATTCATTAATGATTTATACATCTTAGGAAGATATTTTTCAATTTCTCTCAATATAACATCTGCTCTAAAAACAAACATTCCTGAGTTCCATAAATAAGTTCCCTTTAATAAAAAATCCTTAGCTACTTCAATATTAGGCTTTTCAGTAAATCTTGCTATTTTATAAGCTTGAGCTCCTGATGGTATCCTTTCTCCCATTTCAATATATCCATATCCTGTTTCAGGTCTTGTTGGATTAATTCCTATTGTTACAATTCCTCTACGCCTATTGGCTATTTCAATAGCTTCTGATAGTGTATCTAAATAAGCCTTTTGCCCCTCAATATGATGGTCAGAAGGTAATACTACCATTACAGCATCATTATCTTTCTTTAACAACTTAATAGCTGATAACCCTATACAAGTAGCAGTTTCCTTATTTTCAGGTTCAGTAAATATATTTTTAGAATTAACATCAGATAACTCACCTCTTATTTTACTTAAATAATCTTGGTTAGTTATCACATAAATATTATCCTTCTTAATTAAAGGAGTAATTCTTTCAACAGTATTTACTAAAAAACTCTTATTATTAATAACCTTTAAGAATTGCTTTGGTTGATTTGCCCTTGATAAAGGATATAGCCTTGTACCTTTTCCCCCTGCTAAAATTAGCGCGTATATCACACAATTCCACTCCACGTAGTACTATGCTTTATTATATGAGTGATTTTTCACAATTGTGAAATCTTAATATGAATATATAATATAAGCCCATTTAAATTTTCAAAATCTAAACTTTCACAATTGTGAAGTTTTAGCATTACTTCATTATCCTTTTAACTAAATTCAACTTATTTTTATAAGGTGCAAATCTAATATTAAATTCAATAAAAGTTCCTCTTTTCATAACAGATTTATTATGAGTAAATGTTTCAAAACTTTCTTTTCCATGATACTTTCCTACTCCACTATTTCCCACTCCTCCAAAAGGTAAGTTAGGATTAGCTACATGAATAATAGTATCATTTATAGTAACTCCACCAGATGTAGTTGATGTTAAAACATATTTTATTTTCTTCTTACTTTCTGAAAAATAATATAATGCTAAAGGCTTTTCTCTATGATTTATAAACTTAATTACATTATCCAAATCCTCATAAACCAATATAGGTAATATAGGTCCAAATATTTCATCACTCATAAGAGGTGAATTTAAATCTGGTTTAATTATTAATGTTGGCTCCATATATAAATTATCTTCATCTATATTTCCTCCATAATAAATTTTTCCATCATTTAAATACCCACTTAATCTTTCTAATGACGATTTATTAACTATTCTAGGGTAATCTTCACTATTCCTTACATTTTCCCCAAATTGAACCCTTATTTCATTTATTATTAATTTTAATAATTCATCTTTTACAGATTTATGCACACACAAATAATCAGGGGCAACACAAGTTTGTCCTGCATTTAAAAATTTTCCCCATACAATTCTTTTAGCTGCAAGTTTCAATTTTGCATCAGAATCAACTATACAAGGACTCTTTCCTCCAAGTTCTAATGTTACTGGAGTTAAATGTTGTGCTGCCTTTTGCATAACTAACTTCCCAACTCTAACACTACCAGTAAAAAATATATAATCAAATGGTTTGTCTAAAAGAAGTGAAACAGTTTCTTTTCCTCCTAATGGATTTACTACTCTTAAATATCCCTCTGGAAAATTTTCATTAATTAACTTTTCCAATAATAAAGCTATATTTCTTGAATTTTCAGATGGTTTTATTATTGCTGTATTTCCAGCTGAAATAGCCCCAATTAATGGAGCTATAACTAATTGAAATGGATAATTAAATGGCCCTATAATCAGTGTTACACCATATGGCTCTTTATATATATAACTTTTAGATGGATAATAAACTATAGGAGACTTTCTTTTCTCTTCACTACTCCACTTTTTTACGTTTTTTATATGAAAATTAATATCATCATATAAAATTCCTACTTCAGTTACATATCCTTCAAAATTTGATTTTCCTAAATCTTTTTTTAATTCATTTAAGATTTTATCTTCATTTTTTTTAATTATATCATTTAACTTTTTTAAGTTTTTAATTCTATAATCAACATTTATAGTTTTTCCAGATTCAAAAAATTCTTTTTGATTCTTAAATATTAAATTTATATCTTCCATAAAATATTCTCCATAATATATTTATACTTTATAATACTTCATAATACTTCATATTTTCTTTAATAATCTTATTAGGTATAACAAATTCTGAAATTCCTGATGCATAAGGAGCTATTTCATATAATTCAAAATAAATTACAAGCTTCTTATTTTTAATATAAAAATTTTGATTTTCATTTATTCCATTAAACCCATCTTTTCCAGTAAAATATCTATCTGGATCCTTTTTTATTTGTCTTGAAATTTCATTATTTATTACATCTTTATAAAGAAAATCTTTTTTAAAAATATCTTCAAGCTTCAATTCATTGCCTGTTGCAACATCTATATTATATGCAACTCTATTTGTAATTCCATGAGCTCCCCCAGTAAATTGATAATAATCTATATAAAAACTTATAATATCATCTTTATTAGTAATTTTATATCTTGCATATAATTGATAACTTATTAACGGTGAAGGATTATCTTTAAAATACTCATCTGCTATCCCCTTAGCATCCCCTATCCAAAGTTGTGTCCACTTTATAATCTTATCATTAATAATCTTTTCTTGTTTATTATTATTTAACCCCTTTATTTGTGGAATTATTACATTAATATCTAAATAGTTATTTTTAGACTTATATACTTTATCCACAATTTCAATATTAGAATTATCCTCAGTTATACAGATAGTTTTTAACATAGCCTGTGGATAACTAATATTTATTGTTAATATTGTTAATATTACAAAAATGCATATTTTTAGGCGTTTCATAAAACAATCCTCCTCTAAATTCGCTAATAATCACACTCTTTTTATTATTATCTACAATATTGTTAATAATTATTAACTTATATATCAACAAATTTTTAACAAGTTATCCACAGACACTTGTGGATTATGTGCGTAACATCTAGTTTTTGTTAATTTTATAATTTTTTTCATGTTTTAACTATATTCTTTTATAAATTTATAACTTAAGCTTATTTATACACAACATAAAAAAATAAATCTTAATTTAAAATAAAACTCCAAAAAAATAGGAACTATCGCACTAAAACTTTTATACACAATATATTGTTTTAAAAAATAAAAATCAATACAATATATTTTAGTATTTATTCTTAATGCGACATCCCCATATTATAATACTCATTTTCTTAATTATTACTATTGATCAACGTCCTTAGTTTTACCTGATGTTAAAATAAGTTCATTTAAGCCCTTAAGCTCATTATATGTAAGCTCTCTCCATTTCCCAATTTTTAAATCACTTAAATTTATATTCATAATCCTAATTCTTTTAAGCTTTACAACTTCATACCCTAAAGATTCACACATTCTTCTAATTTGTCTATTTAAACCTTGAGTTAAAATTATTCTAAATGTATTATTGCCTTCTTTTTTAACATAACATTTTTTTGTAACTTGCCCTAAAATTCTGATTCCGTTACTCATTTTCTTAACAAATTCATCATTTATAGGTTTATTAACAGTTACTATATACTCTTTTTCATGATTATTTCCAGCCCTTAATATTTTATTAACTATATCACCATCATTAGTCATTAATATTAATCCCTGAGAATCTTTATCTAATCTACCTATAGGAAATATTCTTTTTTTATGATTTACAAAATCAACAATATTGCCCTTTACCTTATGTTCTGTTGTACAAGTAATTCCTACTGGCTTATTAAGAGCAATATAAACTAATTCCTCTTCCTTAGAAATTAATATTCCATTAACTCTAACCTTTTGTCCCTTTGTAACTTTAGTTCCCATTTCAGCTTTAACTCCATCAATAGTAACTAATCCACTTTGTATTAATTTATCTGCTTCTCTTCTTGAACAAAAGCCTGATTCACTTATATATTTATTTAATCTTACACTATCTCCTCTATCATTATGAACAATTACATTTTTATTTTTTACTGACTTTTGTTTCATATAAACCTTCCTTTGTTTTTATTTTATAAATTTTTAGACCCTTAGAGTCAAAAACTCCAAAGGCCTAACCTTTATCATTCTAATTTACCTTATGCTCTAGGCCCGAATTATTAAATCTAACCTTTAAATTTTTTCTATAAATAAAATCTTCTGTTTTTTCCAATGAGTTGTGCTTTAATTCCTTTCCTGTAACTGTTACAACTATACCTGTTGATTTTACCATTTGATTTTCATTAGCATATTCTATAATCTTATATATTGCTGTATCAATGCTTTGATCTAAAAGATTAGTTTCCTCAATTAACTTTGCTCCTTTTTCTGTTGAAGATGAAATATTTAAAACCCTATTAAATCCATTTATATCTAACTTTATAGTAGAAGTTGTGTCAATTACTATTGTTCTGGTAACAACATTATACCTATATATTATCGCCATTGAAAAAACTAATATAAATACAACTAAAATTGATATATATATTTTAACATCTTTTAGTGTCTTTTTTTCATTAGCATTAATTTCCTGACCTATTAATACATCTTCATTTAATTTAACCTTTTTAAATTCACCTAAAGCTGTAAGAAGAATTGCATCTTTTTTATTTTTCCATATAACAATACCATTAACAGTTAATCCAGCTTCATATTCTACTATATCTTTTACATCACTATTCTTACTATCATCAACACTAGTTTCAACCATTTGTAAGTAATCTTGAATATTTTTATATTTATCATTTCCAAAAATTAATGTATAAACAATTATATAATCCCTATATTTCTCAAGAAACTTCTTATTAACTCTTGTAAACATATGTAACTTACTAAATGGTATTTCAATATTATTTATAAAACTATCATATAGCTCAAAATTAGCTGCTATATACATTGATATAGTTACCAACTCATTTCTTTGAGAATAACTTACTTCTCTTGAAATTAAATCTTTTATAAGAACCTTATATTCTATTAATTCATCTACTAAGATATTAATTTCTTTGCCTCTTTCTCCTATTACATAATTACCAATTAAAAATAAAGGCTTTACTGATGAAAATTTATACTTACCGCTTTGAAATTTATCCATTTATTCCCCCTAGTTATCATTTCTCACTTTTATCAATAAGTCTTCCTGTTACTATAACCCTTCTCTTTGATCCAATAGTACATGTTATCAATGTAATTTTTTCATAATCTGCAGTGTCTAAAACTTCTACTTGCTCTGGTTCTACAATAAAACTTTCATCAACTTCATATGTATATTTTCCACTTTTAGTAGTTACAATTACCTTATCTCCAGGCTTAACCTTATATAAATTTATAAAAGCATCTGTAAAATCAGAAACTCTATGTCCTGCAACTGAAAAATTTCCAACCTCTCCTGGCATTGCTGATTCTGGAAACTTACCTAAAAAATACTTTATTACATCTTCAGTTACCCCTTCGACAACAGGCTGCTTTAATCTAATTGATGGAATTTCCATTATTGCTATAGGAGTATATCCATTTATTGAATCTAAATTTACATCCTCATGACTTTCATTATTTGTATTATCTTCTTTTAACTGATTTTCAAAACTCTCTAACACTTCATTTTGCTTATTAGAAGTAACCATTTTCTTATAAACTACTGTACCTATTATACTAACCCCTATAAGTATAAGCAATATACCTATAAACCTTCTAAACTTATCCAATAAATCAACCCCTTAATTAAATTTTATCTTTATTTCTCTAAATTTGTACATATATAATTTTTTCTACATATATTATAACATAAGGACTAAAAACATTAATATATTTTAATGTAAAGTATATGGGGGGAGTTTTTTATGAAATATAATAAGGATAATATTATTTATATTGATTTTACATTTAAAAGGAAAAAAATTAATTCTAAGCCTCATTTATTTTTATATAAACTTTACTCAAGATTGATAAAAATTTTTCCATTTAGATTTACATCTAATAAAAATAAAAATCAATCTATATACACAAACAGAAAAACATCAAATTATTAATTTTTATTATCCCATTATTATTTTCAAATAAAATCTTATGTTAAAATATATATAATACATTTAAAGCTTTAATATTATTATTGCTTTGCAATAAAATTAATAACTATATTTTAATGAGGTGATTTGATGAAAATAGGAATGGGATATGACGTACATAAATTAGTAGAAAATAGAGATTTAATTTTAGGCGGAGTTAAAATTCCATATGAATTAGGATTACTTGGTCATTCTGATGCTGATGTACTTTTACATGCTATAATGGATTCTCTTCTTGGAGCTTCTGCTTTAGGAGATATAGGAAAACACTTTCCTGATACAGATGAAAAATATAAAGATATTTCAAGTATTGAATTACTAAAACATGTTGGTAAGCTTTTAGAACAACATAACTATATAATTGGAAACATTGATGCAACAATAATAGCTCAAAGACCAAAAATGGCACCTCATATACCTGATATGAGAAAAAATATAGCTAATGCATTAAATATTTCCCTTGATCAAATAAATGTTAAAGCCACAACTGAAGAAGGTCTTGGCTTTACTGGAGAAGGTCTTGGAATATCTTCACAAGCTATTTGTTTAATTCAAAATAAAAATTAAGTTTTATAACATTAATTATAATCAATAAACTTAACAAATTAAAAATTAAAAGTGGTAAGCTATTAACTTAATTCTTATAACTTACCACTTTTTATATGTAATTTATTCTTAAAATTTTTTATAATTTCTTAGATATAAAAAAAGAAGTAACAAAAATTACTTCTTCTTGGTGCGCCATCAGGGGATCGAACCCGGGACACCCTGATTAAGAGTCAGGTGCTCTACCAACTGAGCTAATAGCGCATAAATGGAGCGGGTAGTGGGAATCGAACCCACCTTTCCAGCTTGGAAGGCTGGAGTATTACCGATATACGATACCCGCATACTTGACAATATAATTATACTCAATAAAAATTATATTGTCAATATTTTATATAACCTCAGTAAGATTTTTTTGTAATACGTTTCTAAAAATCTCCCCTGATTTTCTATCAGTTGTTGCATTTTTACATATATCTAACCATGTTTTAAGTTCTTTATCAGTTTTCTTATTAATTTCTTCTTGTCCACTTGACATATAGCTTGATTCTAAAACAAATTTTCCAAGCTCCTCTGAAGTTTCAAACATTTTTATATAAAGAAATTCCCTACTATCACCATACCACGTCCTATTAAATTCTCTTAAAAATTTTTTTACTTCTCTTATAGCTTTATCATTTGGAAAATCCCAAAATCTCTTTAAATCAGAAACATTTTTTCTCATTTTATCTGCTTCTTCTCTTGTAATTTTTTCAGAACTTTCACCATCATTTATTATTTCCTCTACTGGCTTTATTGGAACGTATGAAATAGGACCATACTTACAATTTATCCAAGTATAAAATGCTTCTTGTAAAAAAGAATATTGTATATATCCAATAAATACTTTAATATTAGGGAAATATGCCCATATACTATTTAATCCACCATATTTAGAAAAAATTAAAGTATGCATATAAACACTTTTATCAGTAGGCAAATTTTTCATAAACATATGACCTCTTATGGTCCTATTTTCCATAATAAAGTTTTTCCAATACTCAAAAGAATTATAATTTTGTCTCATACTATCACCTTCCTTAACAATGTTAAATATAATATATTATATTTATAATATACCACTTAATGGTACTGCATAACTTATATTTATTCATAAGTATATTTAATATTACATTTATAATATACCACTTAATGGTAGTTCTAATCAATAAGAAAACGTTTTTATAAAATGTAAATTTGATATTTTACTTTATTTAGAATATAATATAAGTAGATATTTATATAATTCTAAAGAATTAAAAGGGGGCAATCTATTGTACAATTGTGAAATATGTGGAGATAAAGCTGATGTTCATCATATAGTTCATAGAAGTGAAGGTGGTTTTGATATTGAACTTAATTATAAGCATCTTTGTGCTTTTCATCATCGGGGTAAAAATGGTCCACATCAAAATCAATTTGTTGATCTTCAATATAAAATTGAGATGCAAAATGAATTGTACAATACTTTAAAAAAGGAATATTATTCACCAAAAGAAATTTCTCAAATCTTAGGAGTTCATAATAATTCCTTAAAAAGATTACTAAAAAATTTAAAAAGATATAAGGAAGGCTATAAACGTGATGATATAATTTTTACTCTAATGGGTTGTGTGAAATATAATATAGATACTCTAGAAGAATTAGCATTAGATTTATTAGTTGAAGTTTTATAATAATTATACGGAGTTGTTTTGCTAAAAATTAGTGTACAACTCCTTTTTGATATAAAATAAAAAAAGTTAACTATTTCTAATTAACTTTTTAATAATTGGGTTTCTTATCAACATGGAGCGGGTAGTGGGAATCGAACCCACCTTTCCAGCTTGGAAGGCTGGAGTATTACCGATATACGATACCCGCATATTTCATTTTAATTATTTTTTAAGAACTAACCTCTTGAACAATTATCATTATATTCTATAATAATAACCTTGTCAACAATTTTTTTAATTTTTTTATTTTTATAATTTCACATACAAAAAAAGATGTGGCTGTCGCACTAAAACTTTTATATACAATATATTGTTTAATATTATTTAAAAAAATAAAAATCACCAACAATATATTGTAATATTTATTATTAATGCGACATCCCCATACTTTTAATGAATTATTCAAATTTAAATATTAATTCAAATTTTCCTGTAACACTTCCACCAATAAAATTTTTACCATGTTTGCTTGTAAAGCCTATACTAGCTTCTTTTGGTGTATCACTTCCAGTTTCTTTAGCTGGTAATACACCTAACTCTTTGTTTATCACATTAACATTATCTCCAATAAACTCTTCAATTGTTCCAGTTCTTAAACTTGGCTCTTCTGAGTCTTCTGGAACATCTGGATTATCTGTATTACTATTTTGTTTGTTTGTTGATAACCATAAAGGATTGCTTGGTTCATTATAATTTGACTGAGTTAATGATTTATCCTTTATATAAATACCCAATGCCATTTTTGTCATAGAGTCTTGTTCATTCATGTTATCCCAATCATAAGAATTTGGTCCTACAATTTCAAGTTCACCAGAATTAACTTTTTTAGCAAATGATTCAACTTTAACTCTTACTGGACTAGTATTATTATTCTTTATTTTTAGTACTCCAGATACAAATTGATCATTCCCTTGACTTCCATCTTCATTTGGTATTAAGTTTGTTACTATTTGAAATGGAAGTTTAGTAGGTACAGTTACATTTATAGTTCTAACAACCTGTATATTTATTTCCTTTTCTGTTGAATTTCCATATAAATCAGTTGCCCTATACCTTGCTTTATAATTACCTTCAATGCTAGGATTAACATCATTACTTAAAAGTTCTAATATAGTTTCTCTTTCATAAAGAGAATCATCTTCATCAGTTGCCCTTACAGCTTTCTTTAAATATTCATTAATAGCTTCTGATTTATTATCTATTGAATCTAATTCTATTATCGTCTTATTAGTTGATTCAATTTTGGGCATATCATATACAATTATTGTACTTGACTTTCTAGCAGTACGACTATTACTATTAGTAACTGTATATATAGCTTCATATAAACCAACAACATTAACATTTACATCCGAATAATCAAATTCTATTTGGTTAGTAAGTGGTCCATCAATACTATCATCTGCTGTTACACTTCTTTTTAGTTCTTCATAATTTATTTCTGTACCCTTTAATACTTTTTTATCCATTACTCCCATTATTCTAGGTGCTGATTTATAAATTGCTTCTAAGCCATTTGGTGTTAATTTAAAAACAGCTTCAAGTAAGTTCAAACTATTATCTACACCATCATAATAATTTTCTCTTGCTCCTTCTATATTACCCTTTATAAGCAATTTTTTAGGTGTTCTATGAGTCATAGTTAACGTGTCACCATATACATAATTAAAGTCATTAAATTGATTTAAAACACTAGCATCATTTCCATTTTGATTTCCATTTAAGGTAATTAATCGTTTCCTATTTCCTTGTTCACTTTTTAACTCCATTGTAAATACAGTAGTTGATACTGTACTATCAAGTAAAGTTGTATTTTTATCAACTACAGCAATACTACCACCATTATTTCCATTTGGAGTAATTTTAATCTTAATAGGTATTTTTTCTGGTGCTACTAATTCTATTAAATTTTCATTTACATTTAATTTATCAACCTCTGGCTCCACATAAATTGCCCTTAATCCAGAGTCAGTAATTTTAAACACAGTATTTACAATATTTTCTGGATTTTGAACAAAATCAGAGTAATCTTCAGCAGCATTTCTAACTGGTCCATTAATAGAAAAATATTGTGGATGTCCTGCGTAAATTTCAATTATTGTATTATACGGAATCTTCATATTTTGAAGTGCTCCTAAAACTTGAATACTTGGTCTAGCACTTCCCATTAACTCTAAGTTTTGAGTAAGAGTATAATCACTGGAACTACTTGCTGTTGTTCCCTCTCTAGGTTCATATACCTTTATTCCATAATATTTAAAATTAGAATTACTAGATGCAAAATATTCCAAACTATTGTTAACTGTAAAATTTAATTTAACACTATTTTCATCACTAGTATCTTTAATAAAACTTAAATTCAATCTATCATTTAATCCAAATTTAATTTTATCTTCAAAGATACCATTTTTCAAATTTACTATTCTTTCAGCAGTATTACTTCTTCCCCAAGAATCTGTTACTATATAATGTAAAACATTTCTTCCTACCCTTTGCTCACCTTCTACAATTACTTCATCTTTAACTTTTTCAATTTCATCTTCTTTACCTACAGATTTATTTAAATTAATTTCTTCACCATTATTAGATGGATTCCAAATAACTTTTACATTACTCTTAGTTAAAATATCATGGTCATCAAAAATCTTTACTCCCCTTAAATAATTAAAATCATCTCCTTTAATCCCATCAAATACTTCTTCATTTCTATTTTCAACAATAATACCATTTAATTTAACTTTTTCATCTATTTGTATTACTGGTGCATTATTATATACTGCTTCTAATCCTAAATCAGTAAACTTAAACCTAACATTTTTTATTTTATCAATATTAGTAACTCCATTAAAATAATCAATTTCTTTATTTACAACAGTTCCTAATATCTTTATACACATTTTATTTAATTCAGTTACATTTTCTATAGCAATATACTGCCCATCTTCATATATAAAATTTTGTATTCCACTTTCCTCATTATATAACTTTTCTTTTATAGTAGTTGCATTATCGTTACCCAAAATCTCTACAGATTTTAATTCATTACCATTAAAATCATAAATTTTTATAGTTGCAAAAATATCACTTAAGCTATTTGGATTAAAAGTAGTATTTAATGCTTCATTAATATTAACCATAATTTTATTTTGATTATTTATATTATCTCTAGCAAAGCTTATAGAAACTCCTTCTATTCCATCAATAGAATAAATATTTATTATATTACTATCCATAGCAGATCTAATTTCAATACTTCCTGGCTTTGTAGCACTTCTACCCCAAGAATCTTCAGCAATATATGTTATATTTTGTATTCCTAATGTATCATAATCAACTTCATCATCATTTATAGTTACTTCATTTCTACTTATTTTATCATGATCATCAGTAACTTCTATATCACTTGGAACAAGTAATAAACTTCCCTTATAATATGGAATAGTATCATCTCCACCTATTATCTTAGGTGCTTCATTATAAACATACTTTAATCCATTAGATAAAATCTCAAATCTTCCATTTTCCATTTTATCCTTACTTGATAAACCCTCAAGTTTATTTTGCTCACTATTTATTATTTCACCTTGCAACTCTAAAGTTTCGCTTGGCTCCTTAGCCCATATACTCAAAGCATAACCTTCTTCATAAGAAAAATTATTAATTTTACTTATTATAGAATTATCAATGAGTTGATTTCCCCTTAAAGCAATAGTTCCCAAGTTCTTTCCCACAGTATCATAAGCATTTATTTCAAACACTTGATTTTTATCAATAAAATTAATACTAGTATTAAGCTTATAATCTAATACTCTAAGTTTTTTTTGTATTGAATCAAAACTTATTATAAGTATATTATTTCTATTATCATCTCTTACATTAAGCTTTATATTTTCCAAATTATTTCTAGGTAAAACTGTTATTGTCCTATTAATAACTTCTTTAGTTCCCCAGCTATTTGAAATAATATATTTTACAATATAAACCCCTTCCCTTAACTTTTTAAATTGTGTCTTATCTTGATTTTCTGTTCCATTTTCAATTACTTCATCACTAAAATTCACATCACTAACTTCAGTTACTACTTCATCTATACTAATTGTATAATCCTCATTATTATCATCATTAACGTTTACAGTAATGCCACTTAAAAGATTTAAAGTATCCCCCCTTTTTATAGTTATATTATCTACACCAGTTACACTTAAAGGTTTTGGTGTCATTTCCTTAAGACCATCATCTGTTATCTTAAATCTAACATTAGAATAATTTTGAATATCTCCAAATCCATTTAAATACTTTTCACTATATATATTATTTTCATCATTAGATTCAATTATAACACCACCTATAATTCTTACAGTTGTAGATGTTTCTCCTTTTAAACTTATAGTGTCATACTTGCTAAATGATACATTATTTAAACTTGCTAACTGTAATTCATCATGCTCATTATCACCATTTAAAATCACTTTAATTTTTTCATTTCCCCTTAAATCTCTTAAAACCATCTCAAAATAATTATTTTCACTTAACTTATAAACATCACTTGTTTCATTTTGTAATATATCACTTCCCCTTAATACAAACTTATTTTCATTAGTATCAAAAATAATTTTAAATGATAAATTTTCATCTATCCCATAAACTTCTATTTCATTTTCTCTTACCTTTGATTCCACATTTATGCTAGCTTCTTTAAGAGTTGCCCTTCCCCAAGTATCATAAAGTTTATATTCCACTTTATAAGTTCCTAATTTATTAAAATCATAATTACATATATTAGGATTTTCATTTAAATGTGTTACAAGATTATCATTTACATATACAAATACAAATTCTTTAGAAATATTTTCATCTATTTCATCACTTACATTTATATCTTCTAATAAATCTATAACACCTTTGCTAATAGTTCTGTTCTTTCTAACTCCTTCAATATTGGGCGCCTTATTATACTTAGCTATTAATCCATCATTACTTACTTTAAATCCAGTATTTTTCATATAATCTAACTTATTATCATCATCCATATTGTCATTTTCTCTTGGCTTATCACCAAATATAGTTCCAGTAATTTCAATGCAAGATAAATTACTTCTATATACTCTTATAATATCCCCATCAGCATATTGCAACTTATTAAGCTCTATTAATTTAGGAGAAGTACCTCTATCATTACCATTTAAAGTAATATTAGCTTTTTCATTTCCCTCTGAATCTTTAATTTCAATAGTAAATGCAACATCATTTAAATTATTTACAGACAACTTTTCATTACCTTGATTAAATACCTTATATGTATTTTTAACTGTATCAAATCCAATTTCAAAAGCTAATTTTCTATTAACATTTTCTGAATTAATTATATTTAAAGTATTATCACCTTCTAAATTAATACTTTCATTTTTACTTATAGCTTCATTATCTTCTTGCATATTATTAACTTCTGAAAATATTTTAAATATATTTTTATATAAATTAGGTCTTACTGTAATTTTTCTATTTACTCTTGTAGTTTTATCCCAACGGTCAGTTGCAGTATAAGTTACTGTATAAGGTCCCAATTGATTTGTATTAACAATATCACCTGAAATACTTGTTCTTAAATGACCATTATCAAAATCATCAGTATAAGTTACACCCTCACTACTAACAAATTCTTCACCTTGATAAACATCCTTATCTTCAGCTCCATGTATCTTAGGGCCTTCATTATATATAGATTCTAATCCATCAGGAGTTAATCTAAACACAACATTATTCATATTATCAATATCATTAACACCATCACTATAATCTTCCCTTGCATTTTTTATTTTACCTTTTATAATTGACCTAGATGGTTCTATATGCCATAAATATAAACAGTCATTATACTCAAAAGGAACATTATTCCAATTTCTATCATTTTCTCCATTATTAGAATTAGTAGTGGACATATATGTTGAACCTTCCTCACGCCCATTAAACTCTGTTCTTTTTTTAATATGTCCATCACTTCCTATAAGAACCATTTTATAAACTACTTCATTTCTATCTGATAAAACCATTGTTTTTGTTACATCAACTACTTTAAACATTTTTTGTTCAAAATCAATTTGAATTTTAAATGGAAACTTTTCTGGTGCAACTGGACCAAATACAACTTTATTATTTGTTATATTATTTTCATCTGGATTAGTATATATTGATTTTAATCCACTTTTTGTAATCTCAAATTTTACATTAAGTAAGTTTTCTGGATTTTGTACACCATCAGTATAATTCTCTCTTTCATCAGTTACATTACCTATTATAGAAAATCTATTTGGATGTCCATGATAAATCTCAAAATAATCTCCATATTTAAATGTATAATCCTTTAAAGTTTGTAAAGTACTATCTGTAACTCTTTGTGATACATCAATGCTTATTTGTGGAACAATAGCAGTTGCCCCAACACCATTTTCATTTGGTCTATATACTGCAATTTTTACATAACCACTAACTCCCCCATTACCAAAAGACTTATTATAAGTAATTACATTTAATTTATTATTTTCATGATTAAAACCAATTTTTATTATCTCTCCATTTTCACCATTAAATATAATAGTATTTTTATCAATACCATTTTTTATTATTAAACTTCTTTCAACGCTACTTTCTCTTCCCCAGCTATCTTGAACTGTTAATCTAACTGTGTTATTTCCTATCCTTAAATACTTCTTCTCTTCCTCTATAAACTTCTCTTCTTCTGTTTTTTCCTCAACATTACCGTTACTTAACCTTCCATTATCCTGTTCATTACTTTCAAGATTATCTCCCTGAACTGTGGAGCCATCATCCTCATTGCTATCTATAAAACTAACCTTTATTTTATTATTATCAATAATATGATTATTTTCTGGATTATCCCTATCATCAACAACTTGTATATTTTCTGTATAATTAATAGGATCACCTGCATATACAGTAAGAATATCATTACTTAAAAACCTTATTTTAGGTGGCTTATTATAAATAACATGTATTCCATCTTCTGTTAAATTAAATCTAACATTATCAATATAATCATTACTAGTTATAATTTGAGAATAATCCTGCTCTCCATCTCCAGCTTCACCCAATTCATTATTTCCTGTCATATATCCATTTATTCTTAACCTAACTAAATTACTGCTCCATAAACTAAAATAATATCCATCATAAACAGTAATATCTTCTAACCTTTTTTCAATTTCTTCTACATCCCTTGATTCTGCTTCTGTTAATTGAATTTCACCAACCTTTTCTTCATCAACATTAAATACAGTTAACTTAAATACAATTTCATTTTGTTGTTCTTCAAAATTCTCTTCATTAACCATACCACCTTTTACATCAAATATATTTGATATTGGATTATAATTAATAGAAAACAACTTATTATTGCCGTCTGCACTATAAAATTCAATATCATTTGATGCAGATTTTGATATTACAGATACATTCCTTTGATAAGTAGCACTTCTTCCCCAAGCATCAGTAACCTTATAATTTAAAATAAAATCCCTAATTTCATCAGTTTCTACATAACCATCACTACTTTTATTAAAAATTTTAAACTTAAATTTTTCTTTAGCTTTACTTTCATCTTCTCCTTTAAGTTTACGTCCATCTACATCAGTAATTTCTATACTGCTAAGACTTATTTCATTTGTATCATCTTTTACTTCAATCCCATTAGTTGCAACTTCTTGAGTTATATCATCATTTTTATATACATATAAAATTTTATTTAACCCTATAATTACAGGTGCTTCATTATATATAACTTGTAACCCTTCAGATTTAATTTCAAATCTTGTATTTTCCATCTTTTCTTCATTTTCAAATCCATTTAAAATAATATCTGATTTACCTGATATAAATATTCCATCTTTTGAATCATAACACCATAAAGAAATATATCTAAAGCCTTTATATGATAAATTATTAATCTTATTAACTACTTCATTATTTAATAAATCAGAATTAGTTAAACTTATAATAACTTCCTCTTCACTTTCACTATTATTTCCATTAATTTTAGTGCCTTCAGCTTTATTATCCTTAATAAGCTTAAACTCAAATATCTTATCATTTTCCTTTAACCTACTTGGAACTTTACTTTTATCAATTTTATCTACTACAAAGCGTTTATTTTCATCATCAAATCTAATAGTTAATATAACTTCATCAGTTTCATCATTTTTAATTGTTATATAATTATATTCTAAAGGACTATATGGATAAACAGTTATCTTTCTTTTTATCATAGAACTTCTACCCCAGCTATCCACAACACTATATTCAATTTCTTTTTCTCCAATTGTATTAGTATCAAAATCGCCAATTACAACCTTTTCATTTAAAGTATTTCCATCATGGTCATCTTCCACTCTTAAACCTTCCATTAATTCCTCTCTACTTAAACTTCCATTTCTATTAACTTCTAAATTAATAGAAGAATTTATTATAAACCTTGGGGCTTCATTATAAATATAAGTTAATGTACTTTCCCCTATTTCAAATCTTACATTTTTCATAAAATCTGAATTATCAATTCCATCACTATAATCTTCACCATTTTCCACTTCCTCTTCACTTGATGAATTTTTGTCCACACCACTGATAACTATATTTTTAGGATTATTTGACCATAACTCTATACAATCACCTATATCATATTGATAACCATCAAACCTTTTTAACATAGACCTTAAATTATCAGTTCCCTTAATATTTAAAGTCTTTTGCAATACACCATCATTTGTATATATCCTTAATTTAAATATAGATGATGATACAGATAAATCTATAGCTTCATCTTTTACATTATCCAAATCATCAACTAAAAATTGATTTTTTACAGAATCAAACTTTATTTTAAATAAACTTTCATCACCATTTTTAAATTCTATAAATTTTTCATCAAGAGGATTTGTTGATTTAACTATTAACCTCATTTCAGCAGTATTAGACTTTCCCCAACTATCAGTAACAGTATAAACTATAATTTGCTCTCCTACCTTAGAAGTATCAAAAGGGCTATAAGTTATTGAAACAACTTTTGAATCTAAATTATCCTCTGTAAATTCATCAAAATCATCAGTTATTTTTCCATTTTTTATATAATTTAATGGCTCAAAATCTGTGCTTCCTCTTATTATTTCAACAGGTGCTAAAGGTGATATTTGAGGAGCTTCATTAATTACCTCCTCCAATCCACTATTTTTAATTCTAAATCTACGAGTTGAAATATCCTCTTGTGGTACCCCTTCATTATAATGCTTAACTTCATTAGTAATTACTAAATCACCAGATGAATTTTTACTTAAAACCCTTATGTCTCCATTTATTTTAAGCTTATCTTGAGATTCTGCATGCCATATTCCCACATAATCTCCCTCTTCAAAAAGATAATTTCTTATATCATTTAATTTATCAGTATCACTCTTATCAGTACCTAACAACGTAACTGATGATTTTATATTCATATCTTTATCATATAACACAAATTTAAAATACTCTCCATTTATAGAATTACTCATTTGCCTTCCATCTTCATCCATTATTTGAATTTGATTTGCTATAGTATCAAACCTTAATCTAAATCTTCTAACTTCAGTATCATAATAAGGAGTTCCTTCTACTATAATTTCATTTTGTGTTAATTGGTCAGAAGCATTTTCTATATTTACATTATTAGGGGTAGGTAATTCTTTATCATTAATAATTTGTTCTTCCTGATTTTCAGGTTCATCTATTAACTTTGAAATACTTTTAGGAAATATCCTTCTTGACCCAATAGTTTTTCTTCCCCAACTATCTATAGCAATATACCTAACTTCTAATATGCCATCTTGAAGCTGAATTACTTCAACTTCAAGCTTAGAATTATCAATAATTCCATCATGGTCATCTTTTACTGATATTCCTGTAAATATATCATTATTAGGATTTTCAGAATCTATAATATCATTAAGACCACTTATAACTGGAGCTTCATTATATATTGAATTTAGATGGTCATCAGCTATTTCAAATCTTACATTTTCAATATAATCATAATTATCAATGCCATCTAAATAATCCTCTTTTTCTTTAGTTATATCACCTTGTATATTACCAGTAATCTTTAATACATCCTTTTTATTTACAGGTATTATTTGAACAAAATCACCAATTTCATAACTTAAATTTTTTAATGGTTCCAATTTTTTAGAATTTCCAGTATCACTACCATTAAGCTCAATTGCAAGCTTTTCCTTTCCCGCCTTATCATAAAGCCTTATTTTATACATTACTTCTTCTGGAGTTTCTTCTGATATATTTTTATCCAATTGATTTTCTACAGTAAATTTCTTTTCTAATATGTTAAATCCAATAGAAAATAATAAATCATTAGTTTTATTAATATATGCACTAAATTTAACTTTATCAAGCCCTAATTCTTCTTCATTATTTTGAATACTTATTTCTGAGCTTTCTCCTTTAATATTTTCATCATAATTATTTATTATTTTATTATTATAATTACTGCATATTTTTTCATTTTTACCAACAATGCTTTTTTCAATAGCTGATGTAATTATGCCTTCAGGTAAATTTTCTATAAACAATATAACTATACAAACAATAATAATTAATCTTTTTCTCATCTATTAAATTCTTATCCTTTCCATAATATATAAACTTATAATCTTATTATTTCCCTAAGTTACTAATTTTCTTCATTTTATTTTAAAATTAGACAAAAAAAATGAAGTTGAATTAAATTGAATTTTTTAATTCAATTTAATTACAACTCCATAATTTTTAGTTAATTATTCAAATTTAAATATTAATTCAAATTTTCCTGTAACACTTCCACCAATAAAATTTTTACCATGTTTGCTTGTAAAGCCTATACTAGCTTCTTTTGGTGTATCACTTCCAGTTTCTTTAGCTGGTAATACACCTAACTCTTTGTTTATCACATTAACTTTATCTCCACTAGAATCTTCAGTTGTTCCAGTTCTTGAACTTGGGTCTTGTGAATCACTTGGAGAATCTGGATTAGCTGAATCATCACTATTTTGTTTGTTTGTTGATAACCATAAAGGTTTTTCAGTATTATACTCTGATTCTGTTAATGAATTATCCTTTATATAAAGTCCTAATGCCATCTTTTTCATAGAATCTTCATCTGATAACTCATTCCAATTATAATCATCTGGATTTACTATTTCAAGTTCTCCTGAATCAGCTTTTTTACCAAATGATGCAACACTAACTTTTACTGGACTTGTATTATTATTTTTTAATTTTAATACTCCAGATACAAAGCCATTATTTTCTATATTTCCATTTTCATCTGGCATTAAGTTTGTTACAACTTGGAATGGAAGCTTAGTTGGTACTGTTACATTTATAGTTCTAACAACTTGTATATCAACTTCTTTCTCTGTTGTTTTTCCATATAAATCAGTAGCAACATATGTTGCTTTATATTTACCCTCTTTATTAGGATTAACATCATTGTTCTTAACTTCTAACTTTGTTTCTTTACCATAAAGTTCATCATCACCATCAGTTGCAACTACAGCTGTTTTTAAATAATCTTCAATAACATCTTTATTATTATTTATAGAATTAAGTTCTATTGTTGCTTTTTCTGTTTTTTCAATTGTAGGTAAATCATAAACAGTTATTGTACTTGATTTTGTAGTAGTACGATCATTACTATTAGTAACTGTATATGTAAATTCATACATACCAACTTTAGATGTATCTATATCCTCACTACCGTACTTTATATTAGTAATAGGTCCATCAATATTATCTTTAGCTGTTACACTATCCTTTAATTTTTGATAATCTATAGTTCCACCTTTTTGTACTTCCATATCAATTGTACCCATTATTTTAGGAGCCGATTTATATACCGCTTCTAATCCATTTGCTGTTAGCTTAAATACAGCTTCTTCAAGATTTAAACTATTATCTACACCATCGGAATAATCTTCTCTAGCATTTATTATGTTACCTTTTATAATAACTTTTTTAGGTGTTTTATGAGAAATAGTTAATGTATCTCCATATTGATAATTAAAACCATTAAATTGTTGTCTAATTGATTCAGCATTACCATTTACATTACCATTAATATTAATAGTCTTTTTAACTTCTCCATTTTCTCTCTTTAATATCATTTTAAATACAACATTAGGTACTCCATAATCAATTTGTGTAGCATTACTATCTATAATAGATATTGTTCCATCATTAGATGTTCTAGTATTATTGGTTCTTGGAGAAATTTTAATCTTAAGTGGTATTTTTTCTGGTGCTACTAATGATATTAAATTTTCATTTTCATTTATTTGATCAGTTGCTGGAGGAACATAAATTGCCTTTAATCCTGCATCTGTGATTTCAAATTTAGTATTTATAAGATTTTCTGGATTTTGAACTTTATCTGAATAATCTTCTGCTGCATTTCTAACTGGTCCATCAATAGAAAAGATTTGTGGGTGTCCTGCATAAATTTCAATTTTTGTTCCATAAGGAAATTCTCTTTCATTAATTTGATTTAAAGCATTAACCACTTGTTGTTTATTAAAAATACCATTTAAAGTTACAGTTGTTGTTCTGTCATCTGGTTCAATCACTTTTATTGAATAATACTTATCATGAGTAGCTTCTGTAAGCCTATTAAAGTCTGAAACTTCAAATTTTATTTTAATTTTTCCAGTTCCTTGTTCATTACTTTCTACTTTTTCGAATTTCATTATTATTTTTTTATCAGAATCAAATTTAACTACATTTTGAACTATACCATTTTTTAACATTATTTTTTTTCTTTGTCCAAAAGTAACTCTTCCCCAAGAATCTGTTACTTTATAATATAGTATATTTTCACCAACTTTTTGATTACCATATACTTTTATACCATTTCCTGCTAAAGTATGTTCTCCATCTGAGCTTTTTTCTAAAACAGTTTCTTCAGCATTTTCATAATTAGTATTATCACCTACAAACTTTTCATTCCATTTAACTTCTACATTATCTTTAGTTAAAGTATCATGGTCATCTGAAATTGTAACTCCTCTTAAGTAATTAAAATCATCCCCTTTGGTACCATCAAAATCTTCTGTATTAGAAGTTCTTGTAGGTTGTGATGAATTTTCTTCTACATTAGAATTATTATTTCTTTTAGTACCATCTAGCTTAATGTCTTTATCTATTTTTATTGTTGGTGCATTATTATAAACTGCTTCTAACCCTAAATCTGTAAATTTAAATCTAACATTTTGAATTTTATCAATATCGCTAACTCCATTTTCATAAGTTACATCATTACCTTTATTAACAACAGTTCCTTGTATTTTTACAGAATTTTTTGTTTCTTCAGTTACACCTTCTATAGCAATATATTGTCCATTAAAGTATTCAAATTGTTTGTCATTTTTATTTGATGAATTACTTCCACTTTGAGAACTTCCATTACTTGAACTTGTTGAATTTTCTGTACTATCTCCACCACCTGAAGTAGTTTTAGTTTCTTCTTCTCTCTCTTCATTTTCTGTTTCATCTTTAGAATCTGTTGAATCTGAAGCAACTTTATTTAATTCCTTTTCTATTTTTCTTTTTGCACTTTCCCCTGTATCATTCCCTAAAATGTCTACAGATTTTAACTCTTTTCCATTAGCATCATAAATTTTTACTGTTAAGAATTTTGCATTACGATTATTAGAGTCAAATTCCTTTTCAGCATTGCTTCCAGTAACAACTTGAATTCTATTTTTATTATGCTCATTATCTCTAACGAACTTTATAGAAAATGAACTATTTTTAACAACTTCATTCTCCTTATTGTTTTCATTATCTGGAGTTGTAGTTCCTTCAGAACCACTACCTGAAGTATTATTTCCACCTTCTGGAGTTTGAGTTATTCCATCTGTTACTGAGCCTCCAGCCTCTGGATTAGGATTAGTACCTTGACTAGTATTTCCATTTTCAATACTTCCACTATCACTTTCAATTTCAGTTGTTCTAGTTTGAGCTGATTCTCCTTGCGTATTACCTTCTTGTGATTGATTAGGTAGTTGTGTACTTTCTGATGTACTTCCACTAGTTGTTGAATTTTCTTTTGGATAAATATTTATGCTATTACTATCCATAGCAGATCTAATTTCAATTTTACCTTCTTTTTCTGCACGTCTTCCCCAGCTATCTTCAACAACATAAGTTATCTTTTGAATTCCTAATGTATCATAATCAACATTATCATCATTTACAGTTACTTCAGTTGTACTTATTGTACCATCATGGTCATCAGTTATTGTTAAAGTATCTGGAGCCTTTAATAAGTTACCCTTATAATATGGAATTGCTACATCAGTGTTTCCTTTAATTTCAGGTGCATTATTATAGATATATTTTAATCCATCACTTAAAATTTCAAATCTACCATTTTCTAATTTATCTCTTTTCTCATCTGAAGTAAGTGCTCTCTTATATCTAGATTTTTTAGATTCTTCTTTAGAATTTTCTTTTTCAGTAGTAATACTGCCTGTTATATCTATTTTATTGTCTATTACTTTTGACCAAACACTTAATGAATAACCTTCTTCATAATGAAAATCATTTATTCTATCTATTATATTTTGATCAATTGTTTGACTTCCTCTTAAAGCAATAGTTCCTAAAGTTTTTCCTAAACTATCAAATGCATTTATTTCAAAAACCTGAGAGTTATCTAAATAATCAATACTTTTATTTTTAGATTCCAATACTCTAAGTTTTCTTTCTATAGAATCAAATCCTATTACAAGAACATTATTATTATCTCTATCTTTTACAGTTAACTTTACTTTTTCTAAATCTGTTCTAGGTTCAACAGTTATTTCTCTATCAACTGTAGTAGTAGCACCCCAACTATTTGTTGCAGTATACTTTACAGTATAAGTTCCTTCTTTTAATTTAGTAAACTTATTTTTATCTTCAGTTGTTACTCCACTTTGACTTGAATCATCAGTATCATTTTCATCTGCTTCAATAGTTGCTGCTTTACTATTAGCTGTTATTTCTTCTACTGTTAATTCATAATCATCATTATTTTCATCATTAACATTTACTGATACACCAGCTAAAAGATCTAAGGTATCTCCTCTTTTTATAGTTATAGGATCTGCTCCTTTAATTGTTAAAGATTTCTTTGTCATTTCTTTAAGCCCATCATCAGTTATTTTAAATCTAACTTGCGAATACTTATCAGTTGTTCCAAAACCATTTTCATAAGAATTAGCAACTTTTGAATTTCCATTAGAATTTTCTGAAATAATATTTCCTGTAATTTTAACTGCCTTAGGATCTTTTGCCTTTAAACTTATAGTGTCATATTTATCAAATCCTAAATTATGAAGTTTCTTTAATTGTTCTTTATCATGGTCAGTATTACCATTTAATGATATATTAGCTTTTTCTTCCCCTTTTGATCCTCTTACAACAATTTCAAAATAATTTTCTGTACTTGTTCTAGCTAAACTTGAATTTTGATGCTCACTATTTTGATTATTATTGTCTTGTTTTGCAGATTCAATATCATCATCACTATTTTCCTTTTCTACAATACTACTTTCATTACGTCCTTTTAATAAAATTTTATTATTCTTAGTATCAAAAGTAATTCTAAATGATGGATTATTTGTTGAATCTAGATCATTAGGCCCATAAACTTTTATTTCATTTTCTCTTGCTTTAGATTCTACTTTTACAGTAGTTTCCATCATAGTTATTCTTTGCCATTTATCATAAAGTAGATATTTTACTTTATAAGTACCAACTTTATTAAAGTCATACTCTCTATGAGAATTTTCATTACTATTACGATTTTGATTTACAGTTCCTATAAGTTCATCATTTACATATATATACATAGAATTTACAGATATATCTGTATCAATTTCATCCCTTACAGTTACTCCTTGTAATAAATCTACAGTACCCTTACTAATAGTTCTAACTTTTTTAACTCCATTTATAACAGGTGCTTTATTGTATTTAGCACTTAACCCATCATTACTAACTTTGAATCCAGTATTTTTCATATAATCAAACCTATTAGCTTCAGTACTCATATCTTCAATACTTGGTATATCGCCTGTTACAGTACCAGTAATTTCAATTCCTTTTAAATCACTTCTATATACTCTTATAATATCGCCAGTATCATATGGTACCTCATTAAGTTCTGATAATTTAGGCGATGTACCTCTATCATTTCCAGTTAAAATAATTTTCTTTTTTTCATTACCCTCTGCATTTTTAATTTGAATTGCAAATGCAGTTTCATCTAATTTATCCTTAGATAATTTTTCATTTGTTTGATTATATACCTTATATTTTTTAGTAATAGTATCAAAACCTATTTCAAATGCAGGTGTTTTAGTTTTATTTTCTTCATATTGCCAAGGTTTATTTTGTGTTGAAGAATTACTTTCTGAGCTTGAACTACTTGAACTTGTATTTCCAGAGCCTTCATTTCCTGAATTTAAAGTAGAATTATCTGTATTACCACTTTTTAAATTTGAATTTGGTGGAGTAGTTAACCCTGGATTAGTACTTTCAATTGAACTATTACTATCTCCATTTCCTCCAGGTTTAGTGCCTGCTTGCTCATTACCAATTTGAGGATATACTTTAAATACATTTTTATATAAATTAGGTCTTACTGTAACTTTTCTTTCTACTGTTGTAGTTTTTCCCCAACGATCTCTTGCTGTATAAACTAGTATTTTTTCACCTAATTCACTTGTATCAAGTTTCCAATTTATATTATTATTGCTATTAGAACTAGTATTAGTTGTCACCGTAGTTGTACCATTTTGCTTAAGAGCAACTGATTTTATTAAATTATTAGGATCATGATCATCAGTATATGTTACTCCCTTACCAACATTAAATACTTCATTTTGATATACATCTATATCTTCTACACCTTTTATTTCAGGTGCCTTATTATATATAGATTCTAATCCATCACGAGTTAACCTAAATACAACATGATTCATATTATCTGGATCATCAACACCATTACTATAATCTTCTCTTTCATTTTTTATATTACCTTTTATAATGGATCTATTTGGTTCATAATGCCATAAATATAAACAATCATCATATTCAAATGTTTGACCATTCCAATTTTTGTTTTTACCGTTAAAATTCTGATTTTCGTCTCTAGTATCCATAATTTGTTTACCAAAATCAGTACCTCTAAACTCATTTTCTCTCACTATTGTAGTAGTTCCATTAGTATTTTTTCGTATAAGAGCTATTTTATAGACAATCCTTTCATCCTCATACTTTAGAAAAGTTCCTGTTGCATCTATTACTTTAAATTTCTTATTTTCAAAATCAACTTGAATTTTGAAAGGAAATTTCTCTTGAGCAACTGGTCCAAATACAACTTTATTATCACTTATATTATTTTTATCTGGATTAGTATATACAGATTTTAATCCACTTTCAGTAATTTCAAATTTTACATTTAATAAGTTTTCAGGATTTTGAACTCCATCTTTATAATCTTCTCTTTGATCATTTACACCACCTGTTATAGAAAATAGCTGTGGATGTCCATGATAAATTTCAAAATAATCTCCATATTCAAATTTATAATCTATCAAATTTTGTAAAGTAGTATTTGATACTGAATCTCTATTATTTATTTCTATTTTAGGAACTATATTAGTCGGTTCACCACCATTTTTATTTGGTCTATATACTGCAATTTTTACATAACCAGCATTATCTCCACTACCAAAGCTACTATTCTGAGTAATAATATTTAATTTTTTAGTTTGATGATTAAATTTAATTCTTATTGGCTCTCGACCACTCCCTGCCTTAAATATAATTTCATTTTTATCAATACCATTTAATATTAATAAATTTCTTTCAATAGTTGTTGTTCTCCCCCAACTATCTGCAACTGTTAATTTAATTTTATTATTACCTATTCTTAAGTTATTTTTTTGTTCCTCTAAGAACTTTTCCTCTTCTGTTTTGTTTGAATTATCTTTATCACTTGAATCAGTAGTTTCACTTGAAGATTCATCATTTACAAAAGCTACTTCTTCATTTTCTGTAGTTTGTCCTTTATTTCCTGTATCTTCTGAACTAGAAGTATCCCCACTTACTGAGTCTGGATTACTTTCTATTTCAGTACTTGGACCTGGATTTCTATCCGTATTATTTGAATCTCCATTTCCTTCAGTATTAGAACTTCCACTACCTGAAGCACTTCCATTGCTATCAGTTTGTGTTCCTCCACTATTAGTTTCTTTTGGAACAATAGTAACTTTTATCTTTGAATTATCAATAACATGATCATTATCTTCATTATCTCTATCATCTACTACTTTTATATTTTTTGTATAATCAATAATATCACCAGCATATGAAGTTAGCATCTCTTTACTTGTTACTATTATTTCAGGTGCTTTATTATAAATAGCATTAACTCCATCTACAGTAAAAAGAAATCTTACATTATCAATATAATCACTTTTATCTGTTCCTTTTGAATAATCGATAGTTTCATTTCCTTCATTACCCAATTTATCATTATCTTTAACTTTACCTTGAATTCTTATTCTTTTTGGTGTATTACTCCATAATGCAACATAATAATTATCATAAATAGTAATATTTTTAAGTTTTTCCTTTATCTTATCTATATTACTTGCTTCTTCTTCTGTCAATTCAATTTTTCCAACTTCTTGTTCTTTAACATTAAATACAGTTAATTTAAATACAATTTTATCGTTTGTTTGTTGATTATTACTACCTCCAGTTCCCCCTGGTTGTTGTCCCCCTTGTGAATTATCAGGACTTTGTGTAATTGAATCCTGCTTTGGAGGAGTAGCTCCTTCTTCTGGTCTACTTGTACCTGAAGAACTTCCTTCTTCTCCACTTGAAGGTGGTGTTTCTTCTGTTTCATTCCCATCATCAACATCACCAGTTTTAGCTTGTACCTGATCACCATTTGATCTATCTGCTCCTTGTGATGGTTGTTCAGATGGACTTTGTGATTCACCAGGTTGTTGTTGTTCTTGTGAAGGTTGACTATTTTTATTTTTACTTACATCAAATGTATTTGTTATAGGATTATACTTAAGTGAAAATAAATTTTCACTTACATCATCATTATAAAATTCAATATCATTTGATACAGACCTTGATATTACAGATACAGTTCTTTGATATGTAGCACTTCTTCCCCAAGCATCAGTAACTTTATAATTTAATTTAAACTCTCTAATTCCATCAGTTTTTATATATTTATCTTCATTACTGTCTTCAGATTTTAATTTTAATTTAAACTTACTTTTTGAGTTACTTTCACTCTTTTCAGGCTTAACTATTTTTCCATCAACATCAGTAACTTCTATACTATCAATACTAACTTTACCACTATCATCTTCTATTTCAAGATCTCTTGTTGCAACAGCTTGAGTTATATCATCATTTTTATATACATATAACTTTTTATCTAGTCCATTTATTTTAGGAGCTTCATTATATACTGATTCTAAGCCAGTTTGTTTAATTTTAAATCTAGTGTTCTTCATAGCTTCTTGACCTCTAGAAGCTTCAAAACCATTTAATATTACATCTGATTTACCAGAAATAAATATACCATCTTCTGAATCATAAACCCATAGAGAAATATAATCAGAATATTCATATGATAACTTATTAATTTCATCAACTTTATCAGCCTTCATCAAATCTGCCTTAGTTAAAGTTATAGTTTTAACCACTTGCTCATCTTTACCAACTGAATTTTCTTCACTTTCTTTAGCACTTGAATTTCCATTCTTTTTTCTTATAAGCTTAAGTTCAAATACCTTATCTTCATCTTTTAAACTACTAGGTATTTTACTCCTATCAATTTTATCAACTACAAACTTTTTTGTTTTATCATTTAACCTAATAGTTAAAATAGGGTCAAATGTTTCATTATTTCTAAGAGTAATATAATTGTATTCCAATGAATTTAAAGGATATACAGTTACTTTTCTTTTTACTAGTGAACTTCTTCCCCAACTATCTACAACTCTATATTCAACTTCTTTTTCACCTATAGTAGTAGTATCTAAATCTCCAATTATAACCTTTGAAGTTAATGTGTCATTATCATGATCATCCTTAACAGTTAAACCTGTCATTAACTGTTCTCTAGTTAGTTTACTATTTCTATCAACTTCCAGTTCAACATTATCATCTACTTCAAATTCAGGAGCTTTATTATAAATATACTTTAATTTAGTATCTTGTATTTCAAATCTTACGTTTTTCATGTAATCAGAATCATCAATTCCATCTTCATAATCTTCTTCTTTATTTGTATTTGATACTTTACTTATTGTCTCTGGAGTTTGTTCAGCACCATTTCCTGGTGTTTCATTAACTCCTCCATCAGGTTGTTGTTCTATATTTCCATCTGAAGGTTTATTTGGTATTTCCTCTGGTTTTTTATCTCCATCTCTATCTACACCATTAATTACTATACTTTTAGGAGTACTTGACCATAATTCTATACGGTCACCAACATTATATGTATAACCATCAAACTTTTTTAATACAGTTCTTAAATTATCAGTACCTTTAATATTTAATGTTTTTTGTAATACTCCACCTTGTGTATATACTTTTAACTTAAATATAGATGATGATACGGTTGAATCTATTGGCGTATCTTGTATAGTGTCTAAATTGTCTACTAAAAATTTCTTTTCTACTGGATCAAATTTTATTTTAAATAAACTCTCTCCAGTGTTTCCTTCATTATTCTTTTTAAATTCTATATACTTAGTATCCATTGGATTTTTTGATGTAACTGTTAATTTTATTGTTTTAGTACTTGATTTTCCCCACTTATCTGTTGCTGTATAAGTTATAGTTTGCTCTCCAACTTTTTTAACATCATAAGAGCTATAAGTTATAGAAACAGCTTTAGTATCTAAATTATCATCATTAAACTTATCAAAATCATCAGTTATCTTATTTTTTACTCCTACTAATGGATCAAACGTCCCACCTCTTGGAATACTTACATCATCTAAATGTTGAAATATAGGAGCAGTATTAATTACTTCTTTTAATCCATTTGCTGTTATTTGAAATCTTCTTTCAGAAATATCCTTTTTATCCATTCCATTAGAATAATTTTTAGTTTCATTACTATCACTTAAATTACCTAAACTATCCTTATTTAAAACTCCTACTCTCCCAGCTATTTTAAGTTTAGGAATAAATGAAGATAAACTTGCATTATTTTCTGGATCATTTTCATCACTATTTCCAATTTTAGTTTCTGCATGCCATACTCCTATAAAGTCTCCTTCTTCATAAAGTTGATTGGCAATTTTATCTAACTTATCAGAGTCACTTTTATCATTTCCTAATAAAGATACCGAAGCTTTTTCATTCATATCCTTATCATATAATACAAATCTAAAATACTCATTATTTCCAGTATTACTTAACTTTCTACCATCTTGCTCTGCAATTTGAATTTGCTTTGCTGCAGTATCAAATCTTATTTGAAATCTTACATGTTGACCATTAAAATATGGTGTACCTTCAACTGTTATTTCATTGTCAGCTAATCCATTAGTATTTTGACTTGTACTTGAACTTCCAGTACGTAAATTAATTTCTTCCCTAATAATTTTTGGCTCTTCTTGTTTTACTTCTTCTTGCTCCACTTTTTTAGGTGAAATCTTTCTCTTACCAGTTGCTTTTCTTCCCCAGCTATCTTCAACAGTATAACTTACCTCTAAAACTCCACCTTCAAGTTCTGTTATTAAAGGCACAATTTTAGAATTATCAATATCTCCATCATGATCATCCTTTATAGATATTCCAGTGAGAATATCATTCATAGGATTTTCTGATTCTTCAATATCTGTAAGTCCATTTATAACTGGTGCTTCATTATATACAGTTTTAAGGTGATCTTCTTCAACTTGGAATCTTACATTTCCAATGTAATCATAATTATCAATTCCATCAGAATAATCTTCCTTTTGCTTGTCCACATCACCTTGAATATTACCAGTAATCTTTAATACATCCTTACTATCAGTAGGTGTTATTTGTATAAAATCTCCTACTTCATAGTTTAAGCTTTTTAATGGCTCTAATTTTTCAGAATTTCCAGTATCCTTACCTTTAAGTTCTACTGAAAACTTTTCTTTTTGCTCTTTATCAAATATTTTTATAGTATACATTGTTTCTTCTGGAGTTTCTTCTGATATATTTTTTTCAGATTGTTCACTAACAGTGAATTTCTTTTCTTTTTCATCAAATCCAATAGAAAACAATAATTGATCAGTTTTATCTATATATGCATTAAATTTAACTTTATCAAGTCCTAATTCTTCTTCCTTTAACTTGTTGTCTTGGCTTGTCTCATTTTCATCTTTAGAACTTGATTCTTCACTATTAGAATCACTTTTATCCTTATCAACTTCACTATTTAAACCTTTTTTAATAAATGCATCTTCAATTGTTGTTGCAATTGCATTTGTTGGCAAGGTTTGAGTAAATAATGCCGCTGCACAAATAATGGAAACTAACCTTTTATTCATTTGTTTTTTTCACTCCCTTCTATTTAATTAAATAAATATAAAATTTTTATATTTATAGATAATTAAAATATTAAATTCACCCTCCCTTCATAGATTGTGATATTAATATAAAGAGCATTTTTAATGCTAATTGTAAAGATAGCATTATACTTTTATTATTTTACACTAATATTTAAATTTTTGTAGCTTTTTGTCGTAATTTGTTTTATTTTATTCAACTTATGCTTTAAATAATTAATTCTTTAAAAAATTAATCATTACTAGTTTATTGACATAATTAATTTAGATATTTATAATTATTGTTAAATAAAACTTAAAAATGGAGTCATCAAATTAAAAATTATATAATATATTATTTTTGTAATTAAAAATTAACCTAATATATTATAGTATTTATTTTTAATGAAACAACCCCATAAATTAAATCTATGAAGAGACAAGTAAATTAAACCTTCATTTTCAGAGAGAAAATACAATAGCTGAAAGTATTTTTATATGAAATTAATTGAAAACTACCTCTGAGAGACTCTAATCCAGTCCGTTGCATCACGTTACGGTGTTTTCTTAAGAGGCCTTTATTTTATAGGCAATTAAGGGTGGAACCGCGGGAATTATAATGCTCTCGTCCCTTTTCTATACTATTTGTATAAGAAAAGCGACGACGAGCTTTTTTTATACATAAACTTATTAACAAAATTAATTAAGTTTAAATTTGCATTAAGGTTAACCTCAAAACGCTACACACATATTTAACCTTTTTACAACATTATTATTAACTAAAAACATAAAAATGAAGGGAGTTATTAAAAATGATTAAAATTACTTTAAAAGATGGATCTATTAAAGAAGTTGAAAATGGATCTTCAGTTTTAGATGTTGCTAAAGCAATTAGTGAAGGTTTAGCAAGAGTTGCACAATGTGGAATAGTAAATGGAAATGTTGTTGATTTAAGAACAACTTTAAATGAAGATTGTGAATTAGAAATTTGCACTTTTGATGCCCAAGAAGGAAAAGATACTGTAAGACATAGTATTTCTCATGTTCTTGCTGCTGCAGTAAAAAGATTATTCCCTGAAGCAAAAATTGCTATAGGTCCTGCAATTGCTAACGGCTTTTATTATGATTTTGATGTAGAAAAAGCTTTTACAGCAGATGATTTAGATAAAATAGAAGCTGAAATGAAAAAAATAATAAAAGAAAATCCTTCAATAGAAAGATTTGAACTTCCAAGAAATGAAGCTTTAGAACTTATGAAGGATGAACCTTATAAGGTTGAATTAATAAATGACCTTCCAGAAGATGAAATTATATCTTTCTACAAAATTGGTGATTTCACAGACCTTTGTGCTGGTCCTCACGTAATATCATTAAAAAATGTTAAAGCTATAAAGCTTTTAAGAACTGCCGGCGCTTACTGGAAAGGTGATGAAAAAAATAAAATGCTTTCTAGAATTTACGGAACAGCATTTTTAAAGAAAGCTGATTTAGATGCTCACTTAGAAGCTTTAGAAGAAGCTAAAAAGAGAGATCACAATAAATTAGGAAGAGAACTTGGAATCTTCACAACTGATGAGAAAGTTGGTCAAGGTCTTCCACTATTTATGCCAAAAGGAGCTAAATTATTCCAAACTCTTCAAAGATGGATTGAAGATGAAGAAGAAAGAAGAGGCTATGTATTAACTAAAACTCCATTTATGTCTAAGAATGATTTATTTGTTGCTTCTGGACACTGGAGCCACTATAAAGATGGAATGTTTGTATTAGGTGATGAAGAAAAAGATGCTGAAGTTATGGCATTAAGACCTATGACTTGCCCATTCCAATTTACAGTTTATAACGCAGAACAACATAGCTACAGAGATCTTCCTATAAGATATGCAGAAACTTCTACTTTATTTAGAAAAGAAGCTTCTGGTGAAATGCATGGATTAACTAGAGTTAGACAATTCACTTTATCTGAAGGTCATATAATTTGTACTCCAGAACAATTAGAAGATGAATTTAAAGAAGTTGTTGATTTAATAAATTACGTTATGGAAACTTTAGGTATATCTGAAGATATTTCTTATAGATTCTCTAAATGGGATCCAAAAGATACTGAAAAATATATAAACAACCCAGAGGCTTGGGAAGCTACACAAAATCAAATGAGAACTATATTAGATCACTTAGGAATTGATTATGTTGAAGCTGAAGGTGAAGCAGCATTCTATGGTCCAAAGTTAGATATTCAAGCTAAAAATGTTCATGGAAAAGAAGATACAATAATCACAGTTCAAATTGACTTTGCTTTAGGTGAAAGACTTGGTATGACTTACATTGATAAAGATGGAGAAAAGAAAATACCATTTGTTATTCACAGATCTTCAATTGGATGTTATGAAAGAACTATTGCAACTTTAATTGAAAAGTATGCTGGTGCTTTCCCAACTTGGATGTCTCCTGTTCAAGCTAAGGTTCTTCCACTATCTGATAAGTATGCTGAATATGCTGATGAAGTAGTTAAAACTTTAAGAAAAAATGGTGTTAGAGTTGAAGTTGACCACAGAGTTGAAAAGATTGGTTATAAGATTAGAGAAGCTAGACTTGAAAGAGTTCCTTATATCTTAGTTGTTGGTGAAAAGGAAGCTGCAAACAATGAAGTTTCTGTAAGAAGCAGAAAGAATGATGATGAAGGTGCAATGGCTTTAGATGCTTTTGTTTCTAGAATCACTACTGAAATAGCTAACAAAGAAAGATAGTTTTATAAAATAAATTAATTTAAATAAGAAAAAATCTAATGTAATCTGCACATTACATTAGATTTTTCTTTTCACACAACTTATTTAAAGTTATAAGTTTCAAGTTAATATAATTTTAGTTTTATTTGTTAGTTATAATAAAATCAACTTTAATATCGTGGATTTCTGATTTAATATTTTCTACTATTTGCAATTCATATGCTAGGGCTAATTTAACACATTTATCATTAATTTTTGAAATATATTTATCATAATACCCTCCACCATAACCAATCCTATTTCCATTCTTATCAAAAGCTACACCTGGCATTATTATTAAATCAAACTTATCTCCAATTTTACTTTTATCCACATGCTTTGGTTCAAGTATACCCAATTTATCCACATTCATGTTATTTAAACTGTTAATTTTTATTGCTAACATTTCTTTATTAACTTTATCTGTTTTAGGAACATAAATATCTTTATTATCACTTATAGCATAGTTTATAAATTTCTTAGTATCTACCTCTGAACCAAAGCTTATATAAGTAAATATTTTTTTTGATTTTTTATAAATATCACTATTTATTAATTTTTCAAATATTACCTTATCATATTTACTTTTGTTATCTAATTCTAGATAATTTCTTCTTTCTAATATTTCTTTTCTTAAAATATTTTTATCCATAATACCCAATTAATCCTTCTTGTCTTGAGATAAAATTGTTAATAATTGAATACAAGTTATTAATAATGAACTTTCCTTTTTGTATGCTATATATTTATCATCCCACTTACTTGCATACTTATCTTTAAACTTCTTTAACCCCTTAAATGAATAAATAAAGTTTCCATTATTAAATATTTGATATGCTATTTTTTCTCTTATAAATGAATAGTTACTTTCACCTACATCTGCTAGTGGAACTAATCCTAAATTAAAGAATTCATATCCATTTTCTTTACCATACTCAAATAAGTTTACAAATATAAAGTCCATTATTCCATTTAACTCTATATTCTTAAATCTCATAAGATCTATAGATAATGTCTTATTACCATCATACATAGGCATTATATTTGCAAAAGCTTTAATTTCACCTTCACTATTTCTAACTATTGCTATTTTATCCATCTCCATATACTCTTTGTTAAAGTATCCTACAGCAAATCCCTTTTCCTTTTTTCCATTTAACCATTCATCAGATACTTCTTTTAATTCTTTAAATAATTCATCTGTAAATGGAGGTGTTTCTATAGAAAAAGTATATCCTGCTTTATCAATTCTAGATACAGCTTGTCGTTTACTTTTATTTTTATTTCCTGCTAATGAAAATTCATCTAATTTTACAAGTGCATCTTGACCAAGTTTAAGGAAATCATATCCCATGTCATGAAGTTCTGGAAATATATTCATATCTACACCACTAAATACTAGCGTATAACCATACAAATCTGCTAAATCATAAAACTCCTTAATTGCTTCAGAAAATGCTTCTCTATTTCCTATAGGGCCGCCTAAAACTATTATTTTATCACTTATAATTTGATATTGGAAAAATACATCTTCTTTTTTACTTATATGAACATATTTATCTCCAACAAAAACATAATGCGCTAAGCTTGAACCACCATATTTAGATATTAATTCAATAATTCTTTCTTTATTTAATTTTTGTGCAGGGAATTTATTAAATTTATTTATATTAAGTAAAATTATAATTAATGATATTGATATTATTACCCCTAAAAATACAGTAATTAATACTTTATCTGCATATACATTTGGCATTACAAAATCAAATTCTTCTATTCCTTCAAACAATTTTACATCTGATGGTTTAATAAATACCATTTGTAAGTTTAATATAAGTAATACTAAAACTGATGCTATACCCTTTATTGCATTATTCCATGTAAATATAAAGCCTTTTTTATAAAATCTTTTTTTGCTTAAAATTATTAATACCCATGCAATTGCATTTATTATACATGCGTTAAAACTTTTAACAACAACTAGTGAATATATTGTTATTATAGAAAAAGATGCTATTAAAATATAATATACTTTTTTAGTTTTAGTACTTAAAATTGGTGCTAATGCTACTAATAAGAATCCTAAAATTATACTTAAAGATATGGCAAAATCAAATATATCCATATTAAATATTGTAGTTTTATGTATAAATGCTGGTATATCAATTGTTATCCAAAATATTAAACCTATTCCAGTAATATAAACCATTAATATTAAAAGTGTAGTTGATATTTTTGAATTAACTCTTGATATTAATTCTCTTGTTTCAACATTAGCCTTTTTATATACATCATCTATATATAATATTGCCCCTATAACTAAAGGAACTATATAGTAACTTATTCTATATAATAATAATAATAATAATATTTGCTCTGATTGAACATTAAAACTTTTTAATCCTGTAAGTAAAGTTAAATCAAATGTACCTACTCCACCTGGAATCATACTAATAATAGCTATTATTATTGCTTTAATATAAACAGGGAAAAATTGAATTAATGTTACCTTTATCCCTATGATAAGTATTAATCCATAAATTAATAAAATTGTTGTTGCCCATTCAAGAATTGAAATAAATGCTATTTTTATAGTAGCTAAATATGCATTTTTGTCTTTATCTTTAATAAACTTATAAGTACTGAAAATTAAAACACCTATAATATATAATCCCACTAATGTTGAACCATAAAAAACTATGTCAAACTTTTTAATGGTAAATGCACACCATATGCTATATATAAGACATATTAAAGAAAAACCACTTAAATTTAACCCTACAACCTTTAAATTTTCCTTTGTTAATTTTGATTGGTCATCTACATGATTTTTATAAAAATAATTTTTTATAAGAATGGCAGAACTACCACCAAATCCAACAATATTTGAAATAGAAGTAGCAATCCAAGAGTATTTATATACCTTCTTTGCTGGCAAATCTATTGGTATGCTCTTCCTTGTAATTAAATCATAAAATGACAATGGCATATAAGAAACTATTCCTAATAATGCAATTATTAACAAGTTAGGAACTGTTAACCTATCAGCATATTTCTTAAATAAATTTATATCTATATCTACAAATATTTTATATAATTCTTTAAAAGCTAGAAAAAATATTGTTACTATGATTATACTTTGTATTATCTTAAATAACTTTTTATTTATTTTCATTTTTTTACCCCTTTTTAACTATAATAATTATCAATTTACTACATCTTTTTGCCTTATATAATTACATATAAGTTCATAACATACCCCACATAAAGGAACCCCAACTATTACTCCTAAAATACCAAATAAACTTGAAAAAACAATAACTATTAAAACAATATATAATGAAGAAAGTCCTATGGAATTTCCCACAACTATTGGATAAATTATATTCCCTTCAATTTGCTGCATTAACACAACTATAAAAATAAATAGCAATATGTTTTTATACCCAGCTATAATCATAATAATAGTTGTTATTATAATACCTATAAATGGTCCTAAAATTGGTACTGCTGCACATAATCCAAGTATTAAACTTATAAATAAGCCATATGGAATATTTAAAATTGCCATACTAACAAATATCATTATAGATAATATAAAAGAATCAATTGTTTGCCCAAAAATATATTTTTTAAATTTGCTATAAGTCAATTTTATTGTTTCTATAACATATCTTTTATGTTTATCTTTCATAAACTTACATATAATAGTTTTAATTTGAAATTTTAGACTTTCTTTTTCTAATAAAATATATATAGATATTACCAAACCTAAAATTAAATTAATTAAAACATTAGTTATTCCTAAAGTAATATTTAAAATTCCTGAAAATGAAGTTTTTAGTATATTATTTACTATACTCATAATATTATTATCTACTTTATTGAACTTAGAAAATATAGTTTCTAATATATAATTATTATTGCTATTTTGAGTTAAAAATTTTTCTATATTTTTAATTTGTTCAGGTGCCTTTTCTATAAAAGTATATAAGTTATGTAAAATTTCAGGTATTACTACATTAATAACTAATGTCCCTCCAATAATAAGTGTTAAAAAAACTATTACTAATGACATAGCTCGACTAATTGTAAATACTTTTTTTTCATTTAAATTAAATTTTTTCAGTAATATTCTAATTTTCTTTTCTAAAAAGCTCATTGGCATATTTAAAAAAAACGCTAAAACACATCCAAATATAACTGGTAAGATAATTTCTATTAAATTATCAATAACATGTGATACATACTTTAAATTACTTATTAAAAAAAACATTATTAATCCATAAGTTACTATTAGTATATTTTCTTTAAAATATTTCTTATTCATTTCCCCTCCTTATAAATCAAAATTTTAGCTTTATATATTAAGTTAATAATAAAAATTATTCATTTTCTATATATATTGCCTTACACATATTATAAAAACATGTTTCTTCTTCTATATTAGGCATATGTGCTGATAACTTAAACTTGTATATTTGCTTTTTAGGTGCATTTATAAAATTATAATATTCTTCTACTATCTTACTAGGAGTATGGTAATCATTATCTCCACAACAAAAATATATTGGAATTTCAAATTTATTATTTGCATTAAATAAGTTTATACATGACATTTCTGAATACATATATCTATTTGAAATAATAATTCCACCTAAAAATTTAAACCAATCAAATAAGTTATAGTATTTAAAGGAAATACTTTTTAAAATAAGGGATATCTTGCTAAATTTAAAAACATCACCTTTATACTTTTGTATTAATTTATTTAATTTATTAATACTATCTTGAGTTTTGTAAGGTGGTTTTCCTATATTTTTTAAAATTTTGATTCCCTTTTGATAATTTTCATTATTAACTTTTTTTAATAAAATTTTATAAATAAATTTATCTCCTTCATTTATATTAACAACTTGGCCTATAGATATATATGCCTTTATATATTGTGGTATCTTTTGTGATAAAATTATTCCTATCAAACTTCCAAAAGAATGCCCTACTAAATAAATACGATTTTTTTTAAATCTATCCCTTAATATTTCTATTAAGGAAATAGCATCATTAACAATATTATTTATTTTTAATTCATCTTTTGAAAATATCTTTGTATTTGATTTTCCAGCACCACGTTGATCCCAATTTACAACAAGAAAATCTTCTTCTAATTTGCTTTGATATTTTCTTATAAAACCACTTTGAGATACTCCTGGTCCTCCATGTAGAAATAACATTAAAGGTCCATTTTCATTACCTGTTGCAAGAATATATTGTTTAACTCCATTTAAATTTACATACTCGCTTATTTCTAACATGAAATCTACCTCCGTTTTCACTAATTAATATAATTTTTATATTAATTTATATAACATGTTGTATATAAAAAGGTTATCATTTATTATATAAAAAAAAGCAGAGGTTTTTTACCTCTGCTTTGGTGCGCCTTCAAGGACTTGAACCCCGGACCCCCTAGTTAAGAGCTAGGTGCTCTATCTTCTGAGCTAAAGGCGCAAATATCTTATGACATAATATTATATTATTCTGCTTTTTTTGTCAATACTATTTTCAAAAAAATTTTTAAACATTTTTAAATATTACAAAGTGGCTACCGCTACGCCCTATTCGTAGTATCAATTTTACTGCTTAAATATTAAAATTCATTGATATAATTAGCTTTATAAGTTCAAATTTTTATAATTTCCATATATTAAAATATTAAAAAAGCAGAGGTTTTTTTACCTCTGCTTTGGTGCGCCTTCAAGGACTTGAACCCCGGACCCCCTAGTTAAGAGCTAGGTGCTCTATCTTCTGAGCTAAAGGCGCAAATATCTTATGACATAATATTATATCATTCGACTTTTTTTGTCAATACTTTTTTTTATTTTTAAATAAATTAAAAAATATATACAAGACCAAAAATTAAAGTAATGGGCTTACAGCCTCG
>ERZ773252.536-NODE-536-length-43870-cov-5.586626_pt1 | contig 43870 bp, 33 predicted proteins | sample MGYA00580517_ERZ773252 | MGnify/ENA primary metagenome ERZ773252 (study PRJEB29015, sample SAMEA2737766) | human gut metagenome | biome: human gut; feature: human-associated habitat; material: faeces | place: China | collected 2012 ...
ACCGTGGTACATGGTCAAGCCGTACATCATTCATCGGTAACTGGGCTCACCCAATCTGCAATGGTATTGCACTTCTAATCGTTTCAGCAGGCGTTAGCCAGGCAATGAACTGGAGAATCCAGTTTATGATTCCATCAATCCTATCAATCATCGCATCAATTATCATCTATGTTAAATTCCCAGAATCTCCAAGATGGTTAGAATCTCAGGGTAGAGTAGAAGAAGCAGATGCTATTATGACAAAGATCGAAAAGGAAATCGAAAAGTCAACAGGCAAGGCTCTTCCTCCGGTTCAGGAAGTATCAGAAAAGCCAGTTAAGAAGCTTCCTTATACAGCTCTATTCAAGGGCAAACTTCTAAAGAGAACTATCGTTGGTTCACTTGTACTTATCGGTATGAACACAATCCAGTACACACTAATGAACTGGATGCCTACACTACTATCAAGCTGGGGCTATGATACAAAAGACTCACAGTTTATGACAATGTTTGGTCTATTCGGTGCTCCATTCGGTATCTTCATCGCTTCTCTAATTATGGATAAGCTACCTCGTAAGGTTACCGGTGTTGCCTTACTAGTATTAATGGCCGGTTTAGGTATTGCAACAGGTACTTTAGCTCCTTCTCTAGGTGTTACAGGTATCATCGTTATGACATTCATCCTAAACACAGTTATTTATATGTATGTTTGCTACGCATCAGCAGTTTATGTTCCAGAAATGTGGCCAACATCAGCTAAGCTATCAGGTTCAGGTTTCTGTAATGCAATGGGTCGTGTAAGTAATGTTATCTTCCTATCACTTATCCCAACAATCGCAGGTACAGTAAGTAATGCTGACGGTACAGCATCATTCAACACACCTGGTAATGTATTTATCGTTATCGCAGTTATCGCAGCAGTAATCGCAGTTTCTATCATCTTCCTAGGTGTTGAAACAAGAGGCGAATCTGTCGAAGAAATCGGTAATGTTGACTAATTAAAATTTATTAAGAGAGAAAATATAAAAAGCAGGTCTTGAGCAAAAGCTCAAGTTGAGTAAATCTTTATGAGTTCGGAGCCTAGGCAACTAGGCTCCGGTAAAGAAAAGGAGTAATAATTATGAAAAATTCTGAAGCAATTTTGGTAACTCCTAAGAAGTTTGAAATCCAGGAATGTCCTGTTCCAGAGCCAAAAGATAATGAAATATTAATGAAAGTTGAATATGTCGGAATGTGTGGTTCTGACATCCATGGTTTTGAGTTTGGTCCATTTATCCCACCTAAAGATCCTAACACAAAGATTGGTCTAGGTCATGAGGTTGCAGGTGAAGTTGTAAAGATCGGCTCAAAGGTTACAAAGTTTAAAGTTGGTGACAAGGTTCTTATTGAACCGGGTGTTCCTGACAACACATGTGAATACTGCCGTGAAGGTAGATATAACATTTGCCCAGGTGTAGATTTTATGGCAACACAGCCTAACTACAAGGGTGCATTAACACAGTATATGACTCAGCCTGAAGAATGGACATACCATATTCCTGAAGGTATGTCAACACTAGAAGGTGCTTTAGTAGAACCTGCAGCAGTTGGTATGCATGCAGCAATTCTTGGTGGTGCAATGCTTGGTAAGAGTATTGTTATTCTTGGTGGTGGTACAATCGGTTTGATGGTACTACAGGCATGTAAGAGTCTAGGTGCAACAGATATTACAGTTGTTGATGTTCTTAATAAGCGTCTTGAACTTGCTAAGAAGTTAGGTGCTTCAAGAGTTATCAACGGTAAAGAAGAAGATACTGTTGCTCTATTAAGATCAGAAGAATTATATGGTGACCATGGTGTTGACCTAGTATTTGAAGCAGCCGGTTCTGTATTTACAGCTCAACAGGCAGTTCAGATTGTTGCTCGTGGTGGTAAGATTATGATGGTTGGTACTCAGTCAAAGCCAGTACCAATTGACTTCCTAAAGATTAACAGAGAAGTTACAATTCAGACTTCTTTCCGTTATTGCAACAACTTCCCACAGACAATCGAAGCTATTGCAAGTGGTAAGTTCAACGTTAAGGATATGGTTACTCATATTTACGATTATAAAGATGTACAACAGGCATTTGAAGACGCTATTGACCCTGTTAAGAAAGCGGATATGGTTAAGGGCGTAGTTAAAGTAGCTGAGTAAAATTACAAAATAAAATAAGGAGAATTAATTATGTTATCAGATATCAGATATTGGGAAAGAAAAGCAACAGAAGGACATTACGCTATTCCTCACTTTAATGTTTGGAATGCTGAAATGCTAATGGGCGTTATTGACGCAGCAGAAGAACTAAGAGCTCCAATCATTATTTCATTCGGTACAGGTTTCACAGGTAATACTTCATTTGAAGATTTCTGTTATATGATGGATTCAATGGCTAAGAAAGCTACTGTTCCTGTTATTGAACATTGGGATCACGGTCGTAATATGACAATCCTACAGAATGCTGTTAACCACTGTATGAATTCAGTAATGCGTGACGCATCTGCTCTTCCATATGAAGAAAATGTTGCAGAAATCAAGAGATGTGTTGATTATTTCCACGCATACAACATTCCTGTTGAAGCTGAACTTGGTCATGTTGGTAACGAAACAGTTTATGAAGAAGCTCTTTCAGAATACCAGTACACAGACCCAACAAAGGCTAAGGAATTTGTTGAAAGAACTGGTTGTGACTCACTAGCTGTTGCTATCGGTAATGTTCACGGTGTATATTCATCAGAACCAAAGCTAGCTTTTGATGTACTTGAAGCAGTTGCTAAGGAAGTTGATGTTCCACTAGTTCTACACGGTGCATCTGGTATCGGTGATGAAGATATTAAGAAGGCTATCTCCCTTGGCATTGCTAAGATCAACATTCATACAGAACTTTGCCAGGCAGCTATGGAAGCAGTTAATGCTCACAAGGATGAACCATTCCTAGCTATGCAGAGAGAAGTAAGAAAAGCTATCAAAGAAAGAGCTATGTACAAGATTAAGTTGTTCGGTGACGACGGAAGAGCTGATGAATAATGAGTGAAAAGAAGTTAGATGTAATATGTCTTGGTGCAGCAGTAGTTGATATTCCTCTAAGACCTGTATCAAGAGATATGTTTGATATTGAATCCTACCCTGTTGACAAAATTGCAATGACAGTTGGTGGGGATGCAATGAACGAAGCTACTATTATTAGCAGACTTGGCTTTAAGACAGGTATCATCGCTTGTATTGGTGATGATGCTGCAGGTCAATTCATTCTTCGTTCTTGCAAAAAAGACAACATTGATGTTGAAGGTATCAAGATTGATCCTAACATTGATACATCAATGAACATTGGACTTGTTACTGAAGATGGCGAAAGAACTTTCGTTACTAACAGAAACGGTAGTCTATGGAAAGAAAATATTGAGCATGTTGATTTTGAAAAAATGAAACAAGCTAAAATTCTTTCTCTTGCAAGTATTTTTAACTGTCCTTTACTAGACGGTAAAGCACTTGTTGAAATCTTCAAGGTTGCTAAAGCAGAGGGTATGACTATCACTGCTGATATGATTAAGCCAAGACTGGGCGAAACCCTTGATGATATTAAAGAAGCACTTAGTTATGTAGATTATTTCTTCCCTAACTTTGATGAAGCTTGTCTGATGACAGGTGAAACAGATGAAGCTAAGGTTGCAGATGTTCTTTATAACTGTGGTGTTAAGAATGTTGTTATGAAGATAGGCAAGAGAGGTTGTTACATTCGTAACGCTGACGGTGCTATGATTGTACCGGCTTGTAAGGGTGTTACGGCTATTGATACAATCGGTGCAGGTGACAACTTTGCATCAGGCTTTATTTCAGCAATTCTTCAGGGCAAAAATATTCGTGAATGTGGCGTATATGCTAACTGTACTGCTGCTATTTCAGTTCAACACACAGGTGCAACATCCGGTGTTCAGAACAAGGAAATGGTTGAAGAAATGCTAGCAAAGTACCACAGAGATTATATTCTTTAAAATAGGCGTAGCCTTTAGGCACCTAAAGGCTACATTAAAATAAATACTTTTTAGAAAAAGGTGATTAAAATGAAGACTATGAAACTTGGTAAAACAGGTATGGACGTTTCAAGAATGGGTCTTGGTACATGGTCCATCGGTGGTGGCTCAGCTTGGGGTGGCGACCACGATTTACAGACAGTTGTTGATACAATTGTTGAAGCACCAAAGCTAGGTGTTAACCTAATTGATACAGCTCCGGGTTACAACTTTGGTAACAGTGAAAAAATTCTTGGTATGGCTCTTCAAAAAATGAACAGAGAAGACGTTAAGATCATCACTAAGTGTGGTGTTACTTGGGACCAAGAAATGAAGGGTGACCTTTTCAATAAGGTTAACGGCATTCAGCTATATAAAAACCTAAACAGTGACTCAATCAAGAGAGAAATTGAAGAATCTCTAAAGAGAATGGGTACTGATTATGTTGATGTATATATGACTCACTGGCAGTCAATCGAAGGTAGTGAATATTATGTTCCTATCCAGAAGACAATGGAAGTACTAAATGACCTTAAAGCTCAGGGTAAAATTAAGGCTATTGGTGCTGCTAATGTTGATATTAAGCAAATTCAGGAATATCTAAAGCATGGCGAACTAGACATTGTTCAGGCTAAGTATTCCATTCTAGACCGTGGCATTGAAGATGAAATCATCCCTTGCTGTCGTGAAAATGGTGTTACAATTCAGGCTTACTCACCACTAGAAATGGGTCTTCTTTCCGGTACAATGCCAAGAGATTATAAGCCTGTTGGTGCACAGATTCCTAAGAAGTGGTTCCAGCCAGACAATATGCAGAAGGCTATGGATGTTATGGATCAGTGGAAGCCACTATGCGAAAAGTACAACTGTACAATCGCAAACCTAGCACTTGCTTGGATTCTTGCTCAGGGCGAATTCATTAACCTACTAAGTGGTTCAACAACAGTTGATCAGATTAAGGAAAATGTTAAATCAACTGAACTAGAACTAGATCCAGCAGATGTAGCTATGATGCGTGATATGGTTGAAGAAATTGATAAATAATTAATTGCTCATTTTGTGATTTTCCGAATCATCTTTTATACATTGCCACCTATTTTGAGTTCCCATTCAGAGTGGGTGGCAATAATTTTCCTATGAATATTCAATATTTATGAATTTTCTCAATTTTCTTACAATTTATTATATAAAAAATACAAAAATCTCTTTACTTTATAATTTATATTTGGTATAATTATAACAACGAGGGGGAGACCTAATTATGGAGAAGAGAATTGATAAAATTAGACATAAAGTTGAAACAGAAGGCGAGGTATCTGTTACAGAGTTAAGTGAACTATATGATGTAACGGAAGAAACAATTCGCCGTGACCTTGAAAAGTTAAAAAATGAAGGTGTGGTTACAAGAACCTTTGGCGGTGCAGTTCTTAACACAGTTAACCACAAGGATCACATTCATTTTTTCAAGAGAAAATCTATTAATATAGAAGAAAAAAGGAAGATTGCTTCAATGGCTGTAAAGGCTATGCCTGAAATGCGTACACTTATGGCAGATAACAGTACAACAGTTATGGAAGCTATGAAGCTTTTGAAGAATAAGAATAATATTACTACAATTACTTTTTCAGCACAGATATTCCAAGAACTTGATGGTGCTGAAATGAGAGTTATTTCTACCGGTGGTAGATATGACGAAGATACTCTTTCATTCCAGGGTAACTTGGCTATTGACAGTATCTCAAAATATAATGTTGATGTTGCCTTTCTAAGTTGTAAGGGACTTAGCTTTGAGAGTGGTTTGATGGACTCTACAGAGGGTGAAGCTATCCTAAAATCTAAAATGGCAAAAAGAGCTAACACAGTGGTGTTACTTGCAGATCATACAAAATTTAACCAAACAGCGTTTGTTAACTTTCTAAGTATTGATAAGCTTGATTATCTGATTACGGATGAAAAGCCGGATGACAAATGGGTTGATTATTGTAATGAAAATGATATAAAGTTGATTTACTAAGAACTTTATATTGTAAGCCGCTTGTTTTACAGGTGGCTATTTTTATTTTTGGATATTATTGAAAAGCACCGATTAAGGGGGCAAAGGTTTTACCGGTGCTTTCAATTAATATAACGGATTAAAAATTTTAAGATGATAAAGGAGAGATGGGTATGAAAGCTCAGAAGCAAAAGATGTCTATCATTAAGAAGATGTTGATTGCTGTTGTTGCCGGTTTTGCAGTTGGTATTCTTTGTCTATTTATTAAAGGACAAATTAGTTCCGATGTTTGGGATGTTGTAGATGCAATATTCTTCCAAGATATTACAGCAACAAAAAGTATTGAAGGTATTGGTGTTTTCTATATTATAGGACAGTTGTTTATGCACGGTTTGCAGATGATGATTGTTCCTTTGGTTTTATGTTCACTTAGCTTGGCACTATGTAGCTTAGCTGATCCAAAGAAACTTGGTAAAATCGCAGGTAAAACATTTATCTGCTACATATGTTTCTATGTTGTAGCAGCAGCTCTTGCAGGTGCAGCAGCTTACTTTGTTAAGTCAATGGGTTGGTTCGATGTTAACCTACCGGCTAAGGAAGCTCAGGAACTTGTAACAATGGATGGTTATAATCCACTTGTTACTGTTGTTAATGCAGTTCCTTCTAACATTGTTAGTTCACTTTCAAGCAATAGTACAATTCTTTCAGTAGTTGTTGTTGCTATTGTGCTTGGTCTATGTATGACAGCACTTGGCGAAAAGGCTCAGCCACTTAAGAGAGTTATTGAAGTTCTAAACGACATTGTACAGATGGCACTTAACTTCATTATCAACAAGGTTGCTCCAATTGCTATTTTCTGTATGATCGCTAGAGCATTTGCAGTTTACGGTACAGAATATATCTCACCAACACTTGTTTGGATTGCAACAACTATCATTGTTAGCTTACTACTTGTTGTTACAATTTATCCTATCGGTGTATTTATTACAACAGGTTTAAATCCAATTACATTCCTAAAGAAAACTGCTAAGATTGGTATGTTCGCAGCAGCAACAAACTCATCAGCAGCTACACTTCCACTTAACACAAAGACATGTACAGAAGAACTTGGTTGTTCAAAAGAAATCAGTAGTTTCGTTCTACCAACAGGTATGACAATTAATATGAATGGTACAACTGCTATGCATATGATTGCTATTACATTTATCGGTACTGCAGCAGGTATTAATGTTACTCCTGCTACTTTAGCACTAACTGCTTTCCTATCAATTTGTACTGCTATTGGTACACCTGCAGTTCCTGTTGCCGGTACAACAATGGTTTATGTTGTTATGATGGGCTTAGGTTTCAACACAGAACTTTGCTTAATCGGTTATTCTTTGGTTTTGGCAATGAACTACCTACCTGGTATGGCTGTTATTACACTAAATGTTGTTGGTGACGCAGCTACAAATGTTATTGTTAATGCTAAAGAAAAACGCTTAAATAAAGAAGTATATGACAAAAAATAGTCTTTCTATAACCCCCTTTAGAAAGGAAACTCACCTACTGGGAAACCGGTAGGTGTTTTTCTTTTGTTTTAATCACTTCGTTATATTGCACAAATACTAACCTTGTTATATGTATATATTATACAAAAGGAGATTTTGTGGAAAATCAAAATAAAAAGCAAGAAAATGTAAAAGAAATAGTAAATAAGATATTAGATGTAGCACAAAATAATGGAAACAATTTTACTTATGAATATTATAGTTTAAAAGAAAAAGAAAATAAAGATAGGCATATAAAATATATAGAAATAAAATTAGGAGAAAATGGAAAGCTAAATTATTATATAACACCACAAGGAATAGATTTTTACTTAAAAACAAAAGAGTTTCCAGATTCAGCACAAATAACAATAAATTTATTACTATTTAGAAAACAAATAGAAAAAGGTTCATTTAATTATGCTTATGATACGATAAAAAGACTAAATATAGAAGTAAAGAAAAAAAGTGAACAAAAAGAACTAGTACTTGAAGCACTAATGTATGGTGGAAAAGAAGGAATAGAAGAATATAATAAATACCATGAATCTGTTGAAGGACAAATAAATGAGGAAGAAGAATTATTTGGAGAAGTATTAGAATTAGTAGATAATATTTACAATGAATATTTAGCCAAAAATGAATCAAATCAATTAAATGAAAAAGAAAAGCAAACAATTTCATTAATAAAAAAGATAGAAAAAGAATTAAACAAAACAATAAATAGTCATACAAAATTATTAAAAGAAGCAATAGAAATGACAAAAAAACATGATGAAATAATAGGTATGAGAGCAAGAAGTGCATTTTCAGAAAAATTCAAATTTGAGCAAGAATTTGAAAAGGTTATATCAAAAACAAATAATCCAGAAAAATTATTTTATTTTATATCACCATTTTTATTACCAAAGAAATTAAAAAGTTTTAATCCAATGAAATCATTAGAATCACAAAAAATTAATCAAGATAAAAAAGAAGAAGAACAAAAAGAAAAATCACAAACACATCAAATAGATACAATTGATGATATTACTAAAAAAAGAGTAGTACATAATTTTAAATTTTATTTTGAAAATATGTTGTTTTTATTAAAAACGAGAAAAAGCTTTGATTTAAAAGAATATTCAGAATTTATAAGATCAAATTATGGAGAAAAATCATTATATAATGGTGATTTTATATCTTTTGTAATATTTTTAAATGGTAAAAAAGAATTAACTGTAGAATCTGATGAAATGTTTAAAGATTATTCATTTAATCAAATTAGAATAATAACACAAAATGATGACATTGACTTTGGAAATGGATTGAAAATAACTAATATTATTATTTCAGCAAATTCATAGAAAGGAGCAAAAATTGGAAGAAATAAAAGATAGTTTAAATATAGCATTAGAAATAATAAATACATTATTACAAAATAAAGAAATAAAAAAATCTGAAAACACAGAATTATATCAACAATATGTTGGAAATGATGAAGTAGAAAGCTTATGTGATATGATTGCTGAAAAGATGGGATTTAATATTTATAGATTAGATAATACATTAAATCTATGTGTGATGATTGAGAATAAAGTATTTGGTTATTCAAATGAAGATTTGAAGAAAAAAATTAAAATATTAAACAAAAATGAAGATATATATTTAATGTATTTTATAATATTAACAATAATAACATGTTTTTATAGAGAATCAGGGCTAAATTCACCAAGAAGTTATTTAGGTCTTGACGAATTAATAGAAACAATAAATATAAAATTTCAAAGTCTTGTAAAAGAAGATATTGAAAAAATAAGTGAAGAAAATGAATATAATTTTAGAGATGTAAAAAAAGTATGGGAAAGGTTGCCAGATGCAAGAGAAGACATCAACTCAGGAAAAAATGATAAAATATCTTTTGTAAAATTAGTATTAAATTTTATGCAAGAAGAAAATCTAATTTTCTTTGATGAGGAAAGAAGAATAATATCAATTACAACAAGATTCAAATCAATAGTTTATTTTTACTTTGAATATAGTAAAGAAAATAAAAATAGATTACTTGAATATGTATATGAATTAGGAGGTAATGAAAATGCCACATATTAATAGAATTCGATTAGTAAATGTAAACTATAATGATGCAAAAAGCATATATGATGATTTTAATATGAGATTAGATGGAAAATCTACGACATATGATTTAATAAATACTGGTGGAAAATCAATGCTAATATTAATGCTTTTACAAACAGTACTTCCAAATACATATTTAAAAAAAGAAAAGCCTATAAAAAATATATTTATAGGTGGAAACACAAAAAGAACATCACATTGTCTTGTAGAATGGGAACTTGATGAAGGATATGAATACAAATATATGCTTACAGGATTTTGTGCAAGAAAAAAACAAGAATCAGATAATGATGAAGAAGATGATAACAAATTAGAAATAGATTATTACAATTATTGTTATTTTTATAATGATTATGCACAAATAGATATAAAAAGCTTGCCACTTGTAACAAGAGATGGAAATGATAAAATTTATATGTCTTATGATAAATTAAGACAATACCTTATTGGAATGAAAAAAGATGGATTACCTGTAGAAATATTTGATAGTAAAAAAGATTATATGAAAAGAATAGAATATTATGGACTTATATCAGCAGAATGGAAACTTATATCAGAAATAAATGTATCTGAAAATTACATAGAAAAATATTTCAAAGAAAATAAAACATCAAGAAAATTAATAGAAAACTTTTTAATAAAAATAATTGATAATATCAATTTACAAAATAGTGATGAGACAGAAGATACATTAGTAGATACATTGATAGAATTAAAAGATAATTTAATGTTATTTAGAAAGCAAAATGATAACAAAAAAGAATATCAACAAGCAAAAGAAATGTATGAAAATCTTCAAAAAGAAAATGCAAAATTTATTGATGAATTTAACAGAATTGATAAAATAAATAAAAAAGCAAATGAAGCATATCAATATAAGCAATATAAAATGAATGAGTTGAAAGACAAAATTCAACATGAAACAGATGAAATTGCTAGATTACAAGATGAAAATACAAGATTAAATATTGAAAACGAAAAATATAAAATAGATAAATTACATAATGACAAAGCAGAAATTGAAAATGACAAACAAAATATAGATACTGAAATACAAAAAATACAAGCCAAAAAAGATGATGTGGAAAAGAGATTAGCATTTTCAAAAGCTCAAAATGAATATGTTGAATATTTAGAAAATAAGCAAGAAAGAGATAAAACACAAATACAAATAAATAGTATGCAAATTGCTGATAAAGATTTTGCTAAAAAATATAATATTTATGGATATAATTATAAATTAAAATTACAAGAATTAATAGAGAAGATTAGTAAACAATATTCTGATAGTTTAAAAGAAAAAGATGAAAAAACTAGTGCTAGAAAGATTGCCAAAGATCAAGAAAATTTTGCAAGAACAAATTTTACAAAAAGTTCTTTAAATATAGAAAATTATCAAAAACAAATTGATGAAGAAAATGAAAGCAAGAATATAATTACGAATGAGTTTACAGAAAAAGGAAAACTTGATTTAATTTTAAATATTGATGAAGGAATAGAAAAAGAAGAAAAATTACAAAATGAGTGTAAAGAAAAAGTAGAAAAAAATAATGCAGAAATAGAAAGATTAGATAATGAAAATATAAAAATAAATCAAGAACTTGCTCAAAATAGAGCAAATCAAATACTTCAAAATAAAGTATTTAATGATGCTGAATCAGATGTTCAAGAATATGAAAAAGCGAAAAATAGTATAGAAAAACTAGCCAAACTATTTGATGTAGATTTTGTTAATATAAAACAAACAATAGAGGCAAGTATAGAGGAAAGAGAAAAGCAAAGAAATTCATATCAAATAGAAAAACAAATAAAATCAAGAAAACTTGAACTAATTAATAAATATAATACAATAATTCCAAATGAAGATATATTACATTTGAAAGAAAAGCTTGAAAATAAATGTAATTATGTAATTGCAGGATTTGAAAAGTTAGCAGAATATGATGAAGAAAAACGTAATGAAATAATAAAAAATAATCCATTAATAATGTATTCAGTATTTGTTGATAATAATAGTTTTGAAAAATTAAAAGTAAAACAAATAGAAACAGAATTACAAAATTTAGTACCAATTGCAAATATTGAAATGTTAAGACAAGAAGCGGTAATAAAAAGCAAAGATTACATATTTCCTATTTCTGTTGACGTATTGCAAAATTCAAATCCAGAAAAACTTGAAGAATATAAGGCAAAATTAGAGAAAAATATTGAAGGATTAAATTCTAAAATATTAGATGTAAAATCAAGAATTGACAGAGAGCAAGAATATTTGAATGAAGTTAAAATATTTGAACAAACATATTCAAGCAAAAACATAATAGATTCTTTATATGAAAATGTAGATAGTACAAAATCTCAAATAGAAAAATTAGAAAAAGAGCAAAAAGACTTAAGTAATAATATTCAAAATAATAATGAGAAAAAAGAAGAACTTTCTAAAGAAAATACTTTATTAGAAAAAGACCAGAAAAGCATTTTAGAAGAAATTGAAGTTTTAAATGAATTAAAAAATATAAATAATGAATTACAAAAACTTCAAGATCAAATCAGCAAAGAAAAATCAAATGAACAAATATTAAAAGAAAGTTTAGAAGAAAAAATTGAAATAGTTCAAGAAATTGAAGATGAAATAAGAGGACTAGAAAAACAAATAAATAATTTAGAAAATCAAAAAAATAGATATTTGATAAAATTATCAGAACTTACAGAATTTGAAGAAACAGAGATTATTGAGGAAAGCTTTGAAGAAATAGAAACAACATATAAAGCATTAACAGAAAAATTTAGTACATCTGAATCAACATATAATCAATTAGTAAAAATATTAAATATGTGTAATCAAAATATGAATAATTGTCAAAATAGAATTGAAGAAAATGGATATTATGTACATGATTTTGAAGAAAAAAATCAAATATTTGAAAAAATTAATGAGAGTGATTTGAAATCATATAAGACAAATATTGATATTTTAGAAAAAAATATTAAATCATTAAAAGACAGGCTAACAGAAAAAGATAAAGCAGAAAGTGAAATAATAGGACAAATAAAATTATCAATTGGTCAATTACAAAAATCAGGATTTGAATATGAAATTGAAGATAAAATTTCAAATAATGAAATAATCAAAACATATATGAATGAAAACAAAAATAAAATCACATCTAATAAAACAAATATAAGAAATATTACTAATAAAATCCAAGATGTTGAAAATGAAGTTGAAGAGTTTAAGAAAGAATGTATAGGTTTAGAAAATTTCATAACAGATAAAAAAATAGAGCAAACAGAAATTGATATTGAAAATATATTAGAAGCAGAATTATATACATATAATAAAATCAAACAAGAAAGTATTAGTTTAGATAAAGAATTATCAAAACAAAAACAAAACTTTGATAGTTATATAAAACATATTAAAGAATGTGTTGAAAATTATTATATAAAACAAGATGTGTTAGAATCAATAGAAGGAATAAAAAATCCTGTATGTTTAAGTGAAGCGGAAAATAATAATCAAGGAATATTAACTATTATAGAGTTAATTGATGAGAGAATTAGACATATTGATGAGGCAATTGAAAAACTTGAAAAATATCAAGAAAACTTTATTACAAAATGTTTTGAAAAAGCAGAAACAATAGTAAGAGATTTGGAAAAATTGCCAGGATTATCTAAAATTAAATTTGGCGGAAAAGATATAAATATAATAAAACTTGAATTATTTGAATATGAAAAAGATGAAAAAATAAGAAGAATGAAAGAATATATTTATAAAATTGTACAAGACATGGAAGAAAAGCCAGAAGAAATGACTAAAGAAGTTTTAAATGAAAAACTTTCTTCAAAAATGTTAGTGGGACAAATTATAAATATAGATAAAGCTTATGTAAAATTATATAAAATTGAAGATGTGCAAGAACATTCAACATATAAGAGATGGGAAGAAGATTTAGGCTCAGACGGGCAAGTTAATGCAATTTACTTTATGTTTGCTGTTTGTATAATTTCTTATATTAGTATGCTTACAAGAAAAGATGGTTCAAGCAAATGTAAAAAAGTTATAATTGTTGATAATCCTTTTGGTGCAACAAGTGCAGTATTTTTATGGAAAGTTATGTTTGAAATATTAAAAGAAAATAATGTTCAATTAATTGCACCAGGTCATAATATAAGTAAAGAGATCATATCAATGTTTGAGGTAAATTATGTATTAAAACATGAGTTTAAAGATGGTAATAAGAAAACAGTTGTTGTTGAACAAGAGTTTAGAACAGAGGATTCTTTGAAGAATATGAACTTTGATACAATTGATGGAAATCAGCAAAAGTTCTTTTAATAAAAATGATATTCTATTTAGTTATCACAAACTGACATTTATGTATTTCAAATAATATAAATAGTATGCTAAAATAATATGTAGTATTTATATAACAGATACTAATAATATTAGGAGGCAAATTAGATGAAAAAACGGGTAAATACTTATTTGGCAATTGCAATCACAACTTATTGTAATTATCAATGTTTTTATTGTAAGAAAGGTGGAGAAAGCATATCAAAAGAAAAAGAAACTATTTCTTTTGATGATGTAAAAAAGATTATTGCCAATGCTTATGCAAATGGAATAGTAAATTTTAGAATTACAGGAGGAGAGCCAACAAGTGTAAGTTATTTTTGTGAGCTTATTGAATATATTATGAAATTCAAAGATACAAAAGTAAGAATTAATACAAATGGATTTAGAATTTTAGAATATATAGATGTGCTAACAAAATACAAAGAATATATAGATATTGTCTTTAGTGTTGATAGTCTTTCAGAATATATATGTGGTGTTCATTTTCCTAAATATCTTTCTCAAAATGTTATAGAAATAACAAGAGCTTTAAGAAAAAATAAGATTTCAGTTAGATATAATATTGTTGTAACAAAACTGAATGAATGTGAGGTAAGAGAACTTGTACAAAAAGCAATAGATGAATTAGATGTAAATGTAAAATTATTAGACTTAAATAGATTTTCTGAATATTTAGGTTATTCTAATGAAGTTACTGGAAAAGAAGCTTATGATTTATGGCAAGAACTTTTTGTGCCAATGAGTAATTTTTATGATTTCTTATGCCAAATATCAACACATTCTCAAGCAGAATGGACAACATCATTAATAGGAAAAAAACATGGTATTCCTATGAGTTGCTACTTTAGAGGCAATAATTGGGTTCAAGTAAAAGACTCAACAAGAGGAGCGAGATATTCGGAATTTTGTAGAAAAAATTGTTTATTATATAAAAAAGGAGAATGTCAAGAAGGAGTATTTAGTTTATTTTTATCATCAAATTTGGTATTACACTTATCTGGGTGTAAAAATGATTCTATCCATTATGATTTAAATGGAAAAGATAATGAGCAAATAGAAAGAGCTTTTAAAAGCTTGTTGAAGTTGCTTAATTGATTTTAGCATAAAAGCATGAGATATATTGAATACTTCATGCTTTTATGTTAGAACAAAGCGACGTAGTCGATCTTTGTTCTTGCCTGATTTGAGTTTTCGACTAAAAGGAGAAAATCTCAAAGGGCTAGTGAGTGTAGCTTTTATATACTATGAAGTTCGGAGAACTTTCCTAGTATATAAAATAATATGGAGTGATATAAATGATAGATTTTGAATTATATAGAATTTTTGTAGAGGTTGCTAAAGAAGGCAATATAACTAAAGCAAGTGAAAAGTTAAATGTTTCTCAACCAGCAATTACAAAAAAAATAAAAAATTTAGAAGAACAATTATCAATGAAATTATTAGAAAGAAAAAGTAAAGGTGTAGAATTAACTTTAGAAGGAAAAAAATTATATGAAAAAATAAAAAAGCCAATTGAGGAATTGAATACAATAGATAGACAAGTTTGTAAAGAGAAAGTCATTAATATAGGTACTCATAATCATATTGGAAGTTGTATTTTTGGTAATGTTCTTAACAAATATTATCTAAAATATCCTAATGTTAATTTGAATTTAATATGTGAAGAAACTTGTGAAATGATGAGAAAATTACAGAATAAAGAATTAGATATAGTTTTTTCTAAAAAAGATAGTAATGAAGTATTAAATGGTATTGAATATACAAAATTAGGTTATTTGCATGATGTGATAATTGCAAGTAAAAATTCGAATTTCGCAAATAAGGAATTAACACTTGATGATATAGAAAGTCAAATTATATATACACCAAGAACATATTCACAAGCATTAAAAAGATTAGAAATGTTATCTTTTGGGAAAAAGCTAAATTTGAAAAATAGTAGTTATAATACGATTTTGGAACTTACAAGTTCAGGAAAGGCATTAGGATTAATAACAAGAGAATATGTAGATGAAAATGATTATAAGAAATTTAATTTGGTTGAAGTTAAAACAACTCTGGAATTGGGAGAGATTGAATTTGGAATTTATACTAATTCTAATAAATCTACAGAGTTGAAAGATTTAATAAAGATGATAAAAGAGTATTTTTTCAAACTAATAGCAAAGCAATGAATTAAGAAAAAGTTATTTATTGAAGTGGTATAAAATAAATTTTATTTAAAAATCTTGATTTTTTAGAGTAAAAGATATATTATAGATAAAGCAATATTTATTATGTGAAAATGCTTAATATTTAAAATATAACACATAATAATAATATTGAAGTTTAGGAGGTAAAATTATGGAATTAAAAGGATCAAAAACAGAACAAAACTTGATGACTGCATTTGCAGGAGAATCACAAGCAAGAAATAAATATACATTTTTTGCAAGTCAAGCAAAAAAAGATGGATATGAGCAAATAGCTGATATATTCCAAGAAACAGCTGATAATGAAAAAGAACATGCAAAATTATGGTTTAAATTATTAAATGGTGGAGCTATTGGATCAACAGAAGAAAATTTAAAATCAGCAGCTGCTGGTGAAAATTATGAATGGACAGATATGTATGCTGAATTTGCAAAAACAGCTAAAGAAGAAGGATTTGCAAGAATAGCATATTTATTTGAAGAAGTTGGAAAAATAGAAAAAGAGCATGAAGAAAGATACTTAAAATTATTAGAAAATGTAAAAGAAGGAAAAGTATTTGAAGCAGGAGAAGTTAAGATTTGGAAATGCAGAAATTGCGGACATATTGTAGTTGGAACATCAGCTCCAGAAGTTTGCCCTGTATGTAATCATCCAAAAGCATTTTTTGAAATAAAAGCTGAGAATTATTAAAAGAACAAATTTAGGAAGTTTTTTGAAATTTCCTGATATATAAAAAGAATTTCTAAAATAGAAAAAAATCTATTTAGAAATTCTTTTTTAATATTTCCATTTCATACTAATTTTTGCTTGAGACTTTTTACGTTTTGGAGACAAAAAGCTATCTCTAAACTCTTGTTTCCAAACAGGAGGAATGAAATATCCATTATTATCAGAAGAACTTGGAGTAATAGGAGATGTATATGGAACACCAAAAGATTTTAAACTACATAATAATGTCAAATATATAAACAATCCTATTCCAATTCCAAGAAATCCAGCAGTAAATCCAAGAGCAATAAATATAAATCTAAAGACTCTCAAATGAAATCCAAAAGAAAAATCAGGAATAGCAAAAGAAGAAATACCTGTAATAGCAACAACAATTATAAGAATAGGGCTAACAATACCAGCATTAACAGCTGCATCACCCAAAATTAAAGCTCCAACAATTCCAATAGTAGAACCAATAGGAGTGGGAACTCTTAAACCAGCTTCTCTTATAAGTTCAAAAGAAAATTCCATAAGTAAAAGCTCAAAAATCATAGGAAAAGGAACATTTTCTCTAGCTGATAATATTGAAAAAAGCAGTTCTGTAGGCAAAATTTCTTGATGAAAACTAGTTACAGCAATATAAAGACCAGGTAATAATAAAGTAATAATACCAGCTATTAAACGAATAGCTCTTAGAAAATTAGCAAACATTGGCTTTAAATTTGTATCTTCAGGAGAAAATAAGAAATCTTCAATGGTTGCAGGGGCAATTAATGCATATGGATTTCCATTAACTAAAATTATTACTCTACCTTGAAACAAATATTTACAACACTTATCGGGTCTTTCTGTCGAAATGAGTTGAGGAACACCAAAGGTTTCTTCTTCATCCAACAATTGTTCCAATTGACCAGTAGAAAGTAAAGAATCAATAGATAAATTGCTAAGTCTGAATTTTACTTCACCAACTAAATCTGAATTTGCAATATTTTTCATGTAACAAACACCACATTTTGTTTTACTAATATTGCCAACAGGTATATTCTCAATTATCAAATTTTCATTATTTACAATTTTTCTTAAAAGAGAGGTATTTGTTCTTATGTTTTCAATAAAACTTTCTTGAGGTCCTTTTATAATTACTTCATTTTCAGGTTTATCAACACCACGAGAATTATATTTTTTTACATCTATATCAAAAGCAATATTTAAAGTATCAATAAAAAGTAAGCAATTTCCCATATTAATTCCAGAGCATACAGCTTCAAAATCTTCAACTTTATTAACACTATTTTGAGGCAATAATCTATTATCAATATAATTTAATAGATTGGCAGGATTAGGATTTTGAACTCTTTTTGGAAACATTAATGGTTCTAAAACAAAATCATTTATTGAAATAGAATTGACTAAACCATCAATATAAATTATAAAACTTTTATATAATTGATTTTGAGCTAGTGTTTCAAATTCTCTAATTACAATATCACTATTAATTAAAGTATTATATTTACTTTTTATAAACTCAAGATTTTTATTTATTTCTAGATAAATTGAGGTATGATTATTATTTATTGGTTTTACTTTTTCATTATTATTATTTATAATTGAAAAATTATAATTTTGTTCAAATAAATTATTTATAAAATTCTTAATATTCATATTTTTAATATTAACAATATTTTGAAAAAATATTCTAATTAACTGAAATAAACAATTGAAAAAATATATTTTATAATATATAATAGAAATATACAAAAGAAATTGAAAGGAATGTTTAAATGAAAAAAGAAAATGGATTTATTAAATTTTTATTAGTATTAATAGTAATAGCGTTAGCTGGAATAATAATGTTATTTGGGTATGTAATGTATAATGAATTTGCAGGAAATGGTGATGTGGATTTTGGAAATTTACAATTAATATATCCAAAAATTGAAAATCAAGAATCTGATAACAGAATTAATAATACAAAGGCAACAACAGATACAAAAATAAGTGGTAGCACAGTTGGAACACAAGTTTTAACCAAGAATGAGTATCAAAATAAATACTTATACAGTCAATTAGGAGAGAATGGAAAAATTATATATGAAAAATTATATGAAAATAAAGAAAATTTAAAAACAGGAACATATACAATTCAATTTGGAAATACTTTTTATGATATATTATCACAAGAAAATGGAAGTGATAAATTACAAGAAGAATATCAAACGGCTATTGAAGCATTTACTTATGACAATCCAGATGTATTTTATATTGATGTTACAAAAATGTATATAAATATAGAAACAATTCAAAAAATATTTTCAACAAAATATAATGTATATATAAATAGTGCTAAAGATCCAACATATTTATTAGACGGATTTACATCAAAAGAACAAATAGACCAATGTGAAAGCCAAGTAATAGCTGTAAAAAATCAAATATTAAATCAGATTGCAGGGAAAAATGATATTGAAAAAATGAGATATATACATGATTATTTAGTTGATACAATAGAATATGATCAAACATTTGGAGAAAAAAATATATATAATATATATGGTGCTTTAGTATCAAAAACATGTGTATGTGAAGGATATGCAAAAGCTTCACAATATTTACTAAATGAAGCAGGATTAGAAAATATAATAATAACAGGAACAGCAACAAATAGTGATGGGAAAACAGAAAATCATGCATGGAACTATGTAAATATAGATGAAAAATGGTATGCTATAGATACAACATGGGATGACCCAATTATAGTTGGTGGAGGAAAATTAACAAATACAATTAGATATAGATATTTTTTAAAGGGAAGTAGTACAATGAATAAAAATCATTTTATATCAACAAAATTTACTTCAGGTGGGCAAGATTTTGAATTTCCAAAATTATCTATAACAGATTATAATATATAAGGAGTTGACAGAGTTGATAGAATTAGAAGAAAACTTAAATAAATTGCAACAATTAAAAAACAAAGTAGAAAGTTTAGGTGAATCTCTTTGACATAGCTTCAAAAAAAGAAGAATTAAAAAAACTAGAAGAGCAAACACAGCAAGAAAGCTTTTGGCAACAAGACACATCATCAAGTAGTAAAATATTAGTAAAAATCAAAGAACTAAAACATAAAATAGACGGATTTGAATTGGCACAAAAAGAAGTTGACAATTTAATTGAATTAACAGAACTTGCAAATCTAGAAGTTGATGAAGAAGTGGCAAAAGACATTTTAAAATCCACTAAAAACTTAGAAGAAGATGTAGAAAACATACAATTAGAAACACTATTATCTGGAAAATATGATAGAAATAATGCAATACTAACATTACATCCGGGAGCAGGTGGAACAGAGTCACAAGATTGGGCAGAAATGCTTTACAGAATGTATACAAGATGGGCTACCAAAAAAGGATATGAAGTAAAAGAATTAGATTATCTTGAAGGTGATGAAGCTGGTATAAAAAGTGTTACATTTGAAATAATTGGAGAAAATGCTTATGGATATATGAAAGGTGAAATGGGAGTACATAGATTAGTAAGAATTTCACCTTTTGATGCTGGTGGAAGAAGACATACTTCGTTTGCATCATTAGAAGTTTTACCTGAAATTACAGAAGATATTGAAATAGATATAAATCCAGATGATTTAAGAGTAGATACTTATAGAGCATCAGGAGCTGGTGGACAACATATTAATAAAACATCATCTGCTGTAAGAATTACACATATACCAACAAATATTGTTGTTGCATGTCAATCAGAACGTTCACAAATTCAAAATAGAGAAACAGCAATGAAAATGTTAAAATCAAAATTATTTGATTTAAAAGAAAAAGAACAAAAAGAAACAATAAATGATTTAAAAGGTGAACAAAAAGATATTGCATGGGGAAGTCAAATCCGTTCATATGTATTTTGTCCATATACACTTGTAAAAGATCATAGAACAAATTATGAAGTTGGAAATGTTCAAACAGTTATGGATGGAAATTTAGATGGTTTTATAGAAAGTTATTTAAAATATATAAATAGTAATAAATAATATTAATTAACAATGTGAATAGCACATGCTACAGTTTGCTCCGATTAAATTTACAGAGTTGGAGGTATATTATGACAAATAAATGGAAAGAAATTGTTGATAAACTTATTTCTAAGAATATTACTATTGCAACAATGGAAAGTTGTACAGGTGGCGGAATTGCTAATGAAATAACTAACATTTCAGGTGCTTCTCCAATTTTACATGAGAGTTATGTGACTTATTGTAATGAGGCAAAAATTAAGCAAGGCGTTCCAGCTGAAATCATAGAGAAATATACAGTTTATAGTCCAGAAACTGCAGAAGCAATGGCGAAAGCAGTTCGAGAAAATGCAAAAACAGATATTGGGATTGGGGTAACGGGACAGTTAGGAAGAATTGATCCAAAAAATCCTGTGGATAAGCTTAATCATGTTTGGTTTGCAATTGCAAAAAGTAATGGAAAAATTATTGTGAAAGAACTGACAGTTCCAGAAGATAATAGAGCAATTCAAAAAGAGTTTATTATTTTGGAAATTGGAAATGTATTAGTAGAGAATATTTAGTAAAATTAAAGATGGTTGAACATATTCAACCATCTTTTTATGATATTTATGAAAAATTATCTTAAAGTTATATACTTAACGACCAATTTTATAAAATAATTATAACAATAAAAAACAACAAAATCAATATATAAGGCAAAAATAAATTTACTTTCAAAACAAATAAAAAAATCAAAAAAATTTATTAAAATAAATATATATAAACCATTTTTTTTGGATAAATAAAATCCTTAAGTATATAACTTAAAGGAAAGGATATAAAAATGGAAACAAAAGAAAACAAAGGAGTAACATTAATAGCATTAGCAGTAACAATAATAGTAATGTTAATATTAGCAGGAGTAACAATATCGGCATTAACAGGAAATAGTGGAATAACAACAAAGGCACAAAACGCAAAGAAAATGTCAAAAGTATCAAGTGAAAAAGAAGCAATACAATTAGCAGTATCACTAGCAAAGATGGAAAAATATCTAGATGAAAATAATGAATATTATATAGGAACGCCATTATATGACAAAACATTAGAAAATGGAGATAAATGGGATGTAATAATAATAAAAGATACATTAGAACAATATGGAACAGATTGGTGCTATGTAGCCAAAGGAACAGAAATAGCTCAATATGGAGAAACACAATATGAATGGTTAATAAATTATGAAACGGGTGAAGCCAAACAGTTAGATGAGGAATATACAGAATTGTCATATAAAAGCAGTTTAGCAATAACAGATGGATTAGTATTAAATATAGATGCCACAAATTTAGATAATGATAATTGGGGAGGCATAATAAAACATGGAGATGTAAAATATTCAAGTGAGAATAAGTCATTATATTTTGATGGAGATGGAGATTATCTGGAATTAGCTAAGAGATCAGATTTTAGTAATGGATTCACATTTGAGATATATGCAAATTTAGATAGAATTAGATATGAGAATGGAAGTCGGAAATGGTGCAAGTTTAGGATTATTCTGTAAAATGAAAGATTTAAAATCAAAGTATGAAGATTCTATGAGATTTGGATATAATGCATATAATGTAATATGTAAATTTAATAATAAATCAAGTTGGAATAAAGTTGCGGACAAATTAAGAACGAATATTACAGGTGAAGTAATATTAACTGATACTCAAAGTCAAAATGCAGGTTATAATGAGAATGAAGATTTTTATTTGACATTTGTTTATAAAAGATATGATTCACAAAAACCACAATGGAGTGAAAAGCTAGATAAAATCGAATATTATATAAATGGTAAGTTATATGGATATACTTATTATGGAATAGATAGTTATGATAATGGTTGTAGTAAATGGAATAGTAATGATGCACACTTTTTCTTAGGTGTTTCACCATGGTTTAGTGATGGAAATTTATATTATTTAAAAGGAAATGTATATTGTACAAGATTATATGAAAGAGCATTAAGTGATGTAGAAGTTGAGTTTAATGTAGAAAAAACTCAATTATATAGACAAACATTACAGTAGATAATTGTAGCAATAAAAAACAAAATTAATATAATATAATAGTTATGTTTATAATTAAATATAACTATTATTTTTTACTATTTAAGGAAGATTATATATGGATATAGTAGTCTTAAAATTTGGAGGAAGTTCACTTGCAAATAATGAAAGATTAATGATGGTAGCAAATAAAATAATAGAAAAAGCAATGAAACATAAAGTAGTTGTTGTAGTATCAGCACAAGGAAAAACAACAGATAATTTATTAAAACAAGCAAAAGAATTAGAAGAAATAACTAAATCTCAAAATATAAATAAAAGAGAATTAGATATGTTGCTAAGTACAGGTGAACAAGTAAGTGCATCTAAATTAGCAATATTATTGAATTTAATGGGATATAAATCAATATCTTTAAATGGATATCAAGCACGAATATATACAAACAATAATTATCAAAATGCATCAATTATAAAAATTGATACTGAAAGAATAAAAAAAGAATTAAAAGAAAATATAGTAATAATCACAGGATTTCAGGGGATAGATGAAAATAATAATATAACAACATTAGGAAGAGGAGGATCTGATACAACAGCAGTAGCATTATCAGCAGAACTAAATGCATCAAAATGCTACATATATTCAGACGTTGATGGTATATATACAGCAGATCCAAGAAAAATACCTAATGCAGATAAATTAACAAAAATATCTTATGAAGAAATGTATTCATTATCAAGTGAAGGAGCAAAAGTACTTCATGATAGATGTGTAGAAATAGGAAAAAAATTTGATGTTCCAATAATTACAGAATCAACATTTAATGATAAAAAAGGAACAGAAATAACACATAATCTTGAAAGCTCTGGAGTAAAAAGCATTGTAAAAAAAGAAATATCAAAAATTTCAGTTATAGGATATGGAATAAGTTCAAATGATGATATATTACAAAAAATTTTAGAAATTGCAAATGAAAACAAATTAGAAATATTTAATATAGAAATAACGAGAACAAAAATTTCTATTATTTTTAAAGAAATTGTAGATGACAATATATTAAAACAAATACATGATGTATTAATAAGTTAATAAAAAATCTCTTTTGAGGACATAATAACTCAAAGGAGATTTTTTTATGTGGTATAAAGGAAAAGAAGAGATATTAAAACAATTAGAAACAAGTTCTAAAGGCATAACAAATTCAGAAGCAAACAAAAGATTAAAAGAAGAAGGATTAAATAGAATTCCAACAGGTAAGAAAAATACTATTTGGAACATAATTATTGAACAACTGAAAAATCCAATAATATTTATACTATTTTTTTCAGCAATATTTTCAATAATAACACAAAGTAAAGCAGATGCAATATTTATATTTGTTGTAATAGGAATAAATACAATTATAGGAACATATCAGGAATGGAGTTCAGAAAAAAGTGCTGAAAAGCTTCAAAATATGATAAAAATTAGAACTAAAGTATTAAGAGATGGAAAAATAGAAGAAATCGATTCAGAAAATATAGTTGTTGGAGATATTATAGAATTAGAATCTGGAAATAAAGTACCTGCTGATTTGAGATTAATAGATGTAAAAAATTTAAGTATAGATGAATCTGTTTTAACAGGTGAATCAAAACCAAAAAATAAATTAGATATAACATTGCCTAAAGAAACAGAATTAGCAGAAAGAGATAATATTGCATTTGCAGGAAGTATAGTTACAAAAGGAAGAGGAATAGGTGTTGTAATAGCAACAGGTCAATATACAGAATTTGGAAAAGTTGCTGAAAATGTATTACTTTCAGAAGATTCAAAAACACCATTAGTAATAAAAATAGAAAAATTTTCAAAACAAATAAGTTTTGCATTTTTAATTTTTGCAATAATTGTATCAATATTTTTGTTTTTTAAAGGATATAAATTATCTGAAATATTATCAACAGTAATAGCATTAACAGTTTCTGCAATACCAGAGGGATTAACAATTGCTATGACAATAGTATTATCAGTATCTTCAAATAAAATGGCAAAAAGACATGTAATAGTAAAAAAGCTAAATGCAGTTGAAAGCTTAGGAAGTTGTAATGTTATAGCAACAGATAAAACAGGAACATTAACTGCAAATGAACAAACTGCAAAGAAAATAGTTCTTCCGAATGATAGTGTAGCATCAATAAAAGGAATTGGATATAATGATATAGGTGAAATAAGATGTGATGAGAAAGATAAAACACAAATAAGAGAAATAGTGAAAATGGGATATGTAAACAATGAAGCAAGGCTTGAATATGATGGAAAACAATGGAAACATTCAGGTGATGCAATAGATACAGCATTTTTAGCATTAGGAATGAAAATTCCAATAAAACAACAATTTGATATAAAAAGTATGATACATTATGAATCACAATTAAAATATTCAGCAGTAGTATTTGAAGAAAATAATGAATATGTAGTAACTATAAAAGGGGCTCCAGAAAAAGTTTTAGAATTTTGCAAATATATTAATGAGAAAGAAAAGATAAATAAAGATAAAATTCTTAATCAAAATATTCAATTAGCAGAAGAAGGATATAGAGTTATAGCAATTGCTCAAAGAAAAATTCATAAGAGAAATTTTGAAACAAAAGAGCTAGAAGAAAAAGATCTTAAAGATATGATATTTCTAGGATTGATAGGATTTGTAGATCCGATTAGAGAAGGAGTAACAGAAGCAGTAGAAAGTTGTAAAAAAGCAGGAATTGAAACAATTATGATTACTGGAGACCAAAAAAATACAGCAGAAGCAATAGCCAAAAGAATAGGTATAACAAAAGTATATTCTAGAGCAACACCTATGGAGAAATTAGAAATAGTTAAAAAATTAAAAGAAGAAGGAAAAATGGTTGCTGTAACAGGTGATGGGGTAAATGATACACCAGCTCTAAAATCAGCTAATATAGGTGTTGCAATAGGAAGTGGAACAGATATTGCAAAAGAAACAGGGAATATGATAATAACAGATGATAATTTTTCATCAATTGTAAATGGTGTAGAAGAAGGAAGAAGAGCATATAATAATATAAGAAAAGTAATATATTTGCTCTTATCGACAGGATTATCTGAAATAATATTATTTGTATTAGCGATGATATTTAATTTTCCAATACCATTAGTCGCAATACAATTATTATGGTTAAATTTAATAAGTAATGGAATTCAAAGTAATGCTTTAGCATTTGAAAAAGATGTTGAAGATGTAATGAATAGACCTGCAAATAATGAAAAAATATTTGATAAATTAATGATAAATGAAATTATTATATCAGCAATAGTAATGGGGATAATAGAATTTGCACTTTATATTTATTTATATAATATAAGACATCTTGAAATAGAAGTTATTAGAAGTTATTTACTAACATTGATGGTCTTAATGGAAAATATTCATATCTTTAATTGTAGAAGTGAAAGAATTTCAGCATTTAAAATATCAGGACAAAATAATAAATTCTTGATATTTTCGATATTAATAACATGTTTAATACAAATAATAGTCGTGAGAAGTGATATATTATCAAATATATTACGTTTAAAAACAATACCATTAGAGTTTGCTGGTGGATTAGTAGTATTTTCAATACCTTTAATAATTATCATGGAAGTGTATAAAAAATTTGTGAACAAATAAGAAAAATTGAAAATTTTTCTTTGATTTGTTCATGCCCGATTTGAGTTTTCGACTTTATGTCGAAAAAATCAAAGGGCTAGTGATTGTAGCATTTAAAATAATATGAAAGAATTATCTTTCATATTATTTAAAAAAATTTATAAAAATTATTGACAATTGAGTAATTATTCAACTATAATATAGTAAAAGTTGAATGATTACTCAATTATTTTGCTTACAAAAGAGTAAGGAAAGGAGATATGTATGGCAAGGAATGAATTTGCTTGTGATTGTAATGTAATTCATCAAGATTTAGTTGAATCAACACAAAAACAAATGGTAGATGAAGATATATTAAATAAAATGGCAGATTTTTTTAGCATATTAGGAGATACAACAAGAGTTAAAATATTAGATGCTTTGGATAAAAATGAGCTGTGTGTGTGTGACATAGCAAATGTACTTGGTATGAGTAAGTCGTCAATTTCACATCAATTAGGAACATTAAGAAGAAGTGGAATTGTAAAGTGTAGAAAAGTAGGGAAAGAAGTTTTTTATACACTTGATGATGAACATGTAAAAGAAGTGTTTGAAGTTGCTATAGAGCATATTGAACATAAAATATAGGATTGGAAAATATTTATAATTTTGGCTGTGTTAAATTTCATTTAAAATGTGGTTACATACACTACGTATGCGCCCTTGCCTTTTAAATAAAATTTTCAGTTACACATACTGAGGCTGTAGCAAGCAAAGCTTTAACAGCCTCAGGGCTCGCCAAAATTCAACTATTTTCCAATCCGGGTGTACAATTTTTGAAATAAATATAAAAAAGAAGGGTAGGTAATTATTATGAAAATGAAATTTAAAATAAAAGGAATTGATTGTGCAAATTGTGCAGCAGAATTAGAAAGAGCTATACAAAAAATAGATGGTGTAACAGAGGCATCTTTGAGTTTTATGACAGAAAAATTGGTAATGGAAATTGAAGATGATAGAAAAGATGAAGTATTAAAAAATTTAAAAAAGGTTGTGAAAAAAGAAGAACCTGATTGTACTATAGAGGAAATTTAATTGGAGGAAATCAAATGAAAAAAAGAGGAATTAAAATAATAATATCAGCAATATTATTTGTGCTAGCATTAGTAATTCCATTTTCAAATGAATGGATAAATAATGGATTGTTTATTATAAGTTATTTAGTTGTAGGATTTGAAATATTAAAAAAAGCTGTAAGAAATATATTTAGAGGAAAAGTTTTTGATGAAAACTTTTTAATGGCTGTTGCAACAATAGGTGCATTTGCAATAGGCGAATTTCCAGAAGCTGTTGCAGTTATGTTGTTTTATCAAGTTGGTGAATTATTTCAAAGTTATGCTGTTGATAAATCTAGAAAATCAATTGCAAGTTTAATGGATATAAGACCAGATTATGCAAATATTGAGAAAGATGGAAAAATTGAAAAAGTTGATCCTGATGAAGTGAAAATTGGAGATATAATTATTGTAAAAACAGGAGAAAAAATACCATTAGATGGTGTTGTTGTTGAAGGTAGATCAAGCTTAGATACAATGGCATTGACAGGAGAATCTGTTCCAAGAGTTGTAAAAACAGAAGATGAAGTATTAAGTGGATGTATCAATAAAGATGGTTTGTTAAAAATAAGGGTAACTAAAGAATTTGGAGAATCAACAGTAAGTAAGATTTTGGATTTAGTAGAAAATGCAAGTAGTAAAAAATCAAAATCTGAAAACTTTATTACAAAATTTGCAAAATATTATACTCCAACAGTAGTTATAATAGCTGTACTTTTAGCATTTATACCACCAATAATATTAAAAGATTTTAATACATTTTCAGTATGGCTATATAGAGCATTGTCATTTTTGGTTGTATCATGTCCATGTGCATTAGTAATATCAATACCATTAAGTTTCTTTGGTGGAATTGGTGGAGCATCTAAAATGGGAATATTAATAAAAGGAAGTAACTATTTAGAGGCATTAGCAAACACAGAAACAGTAGTATTTGATAAAACAGGAACATTAACAGAAGGAATTTTCGAAGTTCAAGATATTTATGCAGAAGGAATTGAAAAAGATGAGTTATTAAGAATTGTTGCACATGCAGAAAACTATTCAAACCATCCAATTGCTAAATCAGTAAAGAAAGCATATAACAAAGAAATTGACGAAAAAATCATAAAAAATCCACAAGAATTAAGTGGAAAAGGAATCTGGGCTAAAATTGATGAAAAAGATATTTTAGTTGGAAATGAAAAGTTAATGTTAGAAGAAAAAATAGACTTTAAAAAATGTGATGAAGTAGGAACGATATTATATGTTGCAATTGATAAAAAATATGTAGGATATGTATTAATTGCAGATAAAATAAAACAAGATTCTCCAAAAACAATTAGAGAATTAAAAGCAATGAATATTAAAGAAACAGTAATGCTTACAGGTGATAAAAAAGAAGTTGGAGAATATGTTGCTAAAAAGTTAAATATGGATAAAGTTTATACGGAATTATTACCAGATGGAAAAGTTGAAAAAGTAGAAGAATTATTAAAACAAAAGAGTGAAAAGGGAAAGCTTGTATTTGTTGGTGACGGAATAAATGATGCACCTGTTTTAACAATTTCAGATATTGGTGTTGCAATGGGTGGACTTGGATCTGATGCGGCAATAGAAGCAGCAGATATTGTTATAATGACAGATGAAACTTCAAAAATAAGTAAAGCAATTAACTTGTCAAAAAAGACAATGAGAATTGTTCGTGAAAATATTATTTTTGCAATATTTGTAAAAATAGCAGTTCTTGTATTAACTGCATTTGGAGCCTCTACGATGTGGGAAGCTGTTTTTGCAGATGTAGGAGTTTCTGTTATTGCAATAATTAATGCTTTAAGAATGTTGAATATAAAGAAATTTGAATAATAGAGAAAAACGCAATCTTAATTGATTGCGTTTTTTATGGAATGAATATGATTTTGAAATTATTTCTTGTTAAAACTCAAACATTCTACAACAAAATCGTTTGCAGAATTTCCATCTACATCAACTTCTAAATATTGAGAAGGAATGTAGGTGATAAAAATTCTTTTGCATTTATCATTGATAACCCAATGATGTTTAATTAATTTTGTGTAAGTGTTTGTAAGTGTAATTTTACAAGAAGTGTCTTTTCCAACACTTGCTTTTATGATAACAAGTCCTCTCAGACCAGTACCAGTAGAGAAAACGTAATGTCCTTTTTCAAAGAAGAAAAGTACTAATTTGTTATCCATTAAAAAGCAAATGCTCCAAGTGATTGCTACAAAAACAATCACAGGTAAGATAATCAATAAATTCCGAGCCATATTTTTCCCTCCATTACATAACTCAATTGAGTGATTACATTTGTAAGTAAAAACTTACAAAATCAAGGTGCTTTACCTTAACAGGTAAAATAATACCATAAATTTACATAAAAGTCAATTTGCATTAAAAATTTTATATATAAAGACAAAGAACAAACTTAGAACATGGATTCCAAGTTTGCTCTTTGTAAATATCGTTACAACGGTTTATTTTTTTTCTGTCAATTCTTCCTTGAGATGCTTCATTGCCAAATCGTGCTGGTTGCAAATATAATATCCGTATTTCTCAAATTCCTTAGAGCGATCATCTAATTTGAACAAACCATAGGCTAGATTATATTCAAAATTTTGTTCTGGTGTAGGAATATCAATTTTCCATTCAGGAATATTTAAAAGTGCTAAGGCATGAAAAAGTGAAAAGTAGTTGAAAGCAGCAGCAGTAGTGATATTAGGATAAATTCTGATGTATGACGGATTAGCTAATTCTTCCATAATTCGTTTTGCAATTTCATCTTGTATTTGTCGCATTTCTTTTTTAGTAAACTTTTTTTGTGGAAGTTTTAATGTAAGATAAAACAGATTGTCAAACTGGTTATAATCAATACTATACCAATATTCATTAGGAATTGCTTTGGGATAGGAAAGAGCTTCTGCGATTAATTTACAGCAACTTAATTCAAGTCCCATCCACTGAGCAGATTCAAGATTTTCCATAAATTTTTCCAAATTTTCTTTTTTAATCATCATGTTGTTTTCCTCCAATTGTAAATTTGTGACAGAAAAAAATCGACAAATGTCAAAGACATCATATATAGAGTATAACACTAATTTACATAACTTGCAAGAGTGACAAAAAATATTTTGGGCAAAATATAGACATTTGAGGTTAAGTAGTGTAAAATAATTAAGTATAAAATGGAGAAAAATAATGATAAGAATAAAAGATATAAAAATAAGAGAAGATTTATTAGAAGAAAAAGTATTAGAAAAAGCATTACAAAAAAATAGATTACAAAAAGAAGATGTGAAAAAATGGTATATTTATAAAAAATCAATAGATGCCAGAAAAAAAGAAGACATTTTCTATAATTATACAATAGACATTGAGTTAAAAGATAAAAATAAAGAAAAAAGATTTGAAAAAATTGAAGAATATAAAATGCCAGAAATAAAAGTAAAAAGGACAAGTAAAATTCAACCAGTAATAATAGGAGCTGGACCAGCAGGTTTATTTTCTGCATTAATCTTTGTTGAAAATGGAATAAAGCCAATTCTAATTGAAAGAGGAAAAAGAGTAGAAGATAGAGTAAAAGATGTCGAGGAATTTATAAATAATAGAAAATTTAACCCTAAATCTAATATTCAATTTGGAGAAGGTGGGGCAGGAACATTTTCAGACGGAAAATTAAATACTGGAAATTCAAGTATATATTCAAGAAAAGTACTCGAAGAATTTGTAAAATTTGGTGCGCCAAAAGAAATAATGTATGTTGCAAAACCACATTTAGGAACAGATAATTTGGTAAAGATTGTGAAAAATATTAGAGAATATATATTAGAAAAAGGTGGACAAATATTTTTTGAAGAAGAAGTTATAGATTTTGAAATAAAAAAAGGTCAGATAAAATCTGTAATAACAAACCAAAAAAGAAAAATAGAAACAGATAGTGTTATATTAGCAATTGGACATAGTGCAAGAGATACATTTAAAAAATTAAATGAACTAGGAGTAAAAGTAGCGCCAAAAAACTTTGCTGTTGGAGTTAGAATAGAACATTTACAAAAAGATATAAATATAGCTCAATATGGAAATAAAACAAAATTGAGATTAGGGTCTGCAGATTATAAATTAGTATATCATGCCTCAAATGGAAGAACTTGCTATACATTTTGCATGTGCCCTGGTGGAAAAGTAATGGCCTCAAATTCAGAAGAAAGTTCAATTGTAACAAATGGAATGAGTAATTTTGCAAGAGATGGAGAAAATGCAAATAGTGCATTACTTGTAAATATATCTATTGAAGATTTTTATAAAGAATCGCCATTAGATGGAATGTATTTTCAAGAAGAATTAGAGAAAAAAGCATTTGAATTAGGCGGAAAAAACTACAATGCACCAATACAAAGAGTTGAAGATTTTCTCGAAAATAAAACAACAACAAATTTAGGAAAAATAAAGCCAACATATATGCCTGGAGTAACATTTGCCAACCTGAATGAAATATTGCCAGAATTTGTTTCAAATACATTAAAAGAAGGATTAACAGAATTAGACCAAAAATTACATGGATTTGCTGAACATGATGCAATAATGACGGGAGTAGAAACAAGAAGTTCATCACCAGTACAAATAACGAGAGATAAAGAAACAATGAATTCAATTAATGTTCAAGGACTATATCCATGTGGAGAAGGTGCAGGATATGCTGGAGGCATTATGACAGCTGCTATTGATGGAATAAAATGTGCAATAAAAATAATTGAAAAAGAGTAAAATTATAATATATTTAATGAAAAAAATTCCAGCATAAAAAACAAAGAAAAAATCATTATAAGTGAGTATAAATTTGAAAAAAAGAGATATAATAAAATTAGCATATAAAATTTAAGAAATTTGAATCAAAAAAGTGTTGCAATAGAAAAAATTATATGCTAAAATATGTATAACAAATAAATAATTAGAACAAAGCAAAAACCCTGCGTAGTGCGTGTAGACAGAATTTTTAGAACCTACAAGTTTAAAGAGGGACCTTAAATCTTTGAATATGGCGTGCAAGCTTACACTTTAGCATTTGTAAAATTACATTTCGAGTAGTAAGAAGCCCATGAGTATTCAAGAAGGAACCCACCTGTCGAAGACAGGTCCTTAAAAATTCAATCAACTTACGGCTAATGTGGGGATTGCTTTTTTTTGTGTGTAAAAGCTTTTAAAAATTATAAAGAATTTCTTAAAAAGCTTTTCTTTTTTTGAAAAATATAATATAATGTATTTGCGATTTTAATATATTCAAAAGTGCTGATTCTTGCGAAAGGAAGGATATTTTAATGAAAGAAAAAAAGAAAAAAAATAAACAACATAGTAATTCAAATAAAAAAAATATGAAAAGTCAAAAAACAAATGCAAAAAATGCAAATAATAAGTTAATAGAAAAAGATACTAAAATGAAATTCAAGTATAAACATCCAAAATTAGCGATAACATTAAAAATATTATTGGTATTAATAATATTATTAGTTGTTGTTGGGACAGGAGTTATAATAGGACTTGTATATGGATTTTTTGGAGATGATTTGAAAATTGATTTATCAAAATTGACAATGATAGAAAATACAGTAATAGTAGATTCAAATGAAAACGTATTAGCAGAACTAAATGGAAAAGAAAGTAGAAAAATAATTACATTAGATGAAATGTCACCATATTTACCTAAAGCATATATAGCAATTGAAGATGAAAGATTTTATCAACATCATGGAGTTGATTTAAAAAGAACAACAGCAGCAATTCTTTCATTTGTAACACATTTTGGAAAATCAACAACAGGTGGAGGAAGTACAATAACACAACAATTGGTTAAAAATATAACACAAGATAAGGAAAGTAGTGGAATCAACGGAATATTAAGAAAAGTAAAAGAATGGGCTAAAGCATATCAAGTAGAGAATGAATTAAGTAAAAATCAAATATTAGAATTATATTTAAATTTGATACTTGTTGGAGGAAGAAACTATGGAGTTCAAACAGGAGCAGAATATTATTTTAATACAGATGCATCAAATTTAAGTATTGCACAATGTGCATTTTTAGCAGGAATAAATAATTCACCAAATGCGTATAATCCATATTCAGGAAAAGATAATACTGAAAAAATTAAAAAGAGAACAAAAACAGTATTAGGACAAATGAAAAAATGTGGAGATATAAATCAAGAAGAATATGATTCAGCAGTTGCTGAGGTTGAAGCAGGATTTAATTTTGAAAATGGAGTAAAAGGAAATGTTTATTCATCACATACAGATGCATTAATTTCACAATTGATAGATCAAATTGCAGCAGAAAAAAATATTTCTAAAACAGCAGCAGAAACATATTTAAATACAAGTGGATTAAAGATATATTCTACACAAGATGTAGATATTCAAAAAATAATGGAAGATGAAATGTCAGAATCTAGATATATATTGAGTGGAAAAGATACTAGTGGAAATGATGTAACAGCAGAAGCTGCAGCAGTCGTAATTGATCCAGAAACAGGATATGTTGTTGGAGCAGTTGGACAATTAGGAGAAAAAACAACAGCAAGAGGATTAAATAGAATAAATAGTCCAAGACAAACTGGCTCATCAATAAAGCCATTATCAGATGTATTACCTGGAATTGAAGAAGGAATAATAACACCAGCAACAATATATTTAGATACAAGAACAACATTTGGTGGAACATGGACTCCAAAAAACTATAATAGATATACAGGAAAAAGAACAGTAAGATCAGCATTGACAACATCTCAAAATATACCATTTATAAAAATACAAGCAGAACTAACACCTGCAAAAGGTATTGAATATTTAAAGAAAATGGGAGTGTCAACATTAGACGATCAAAAAGATAATAATTTAGCATCTGTTGCAATAGGAGGATTTACATATGGTATTAGTCCATTAGAGATGGCAGCAGCATATGCAATGATTTCAAATGATGGTGTATATATAAAACCAACATTTTATACAAAAGCAGTAGACTCCAATGGTAATACAGTATTAGAGCCAAGTCAAACAACAGAAAGAGTATGTTCAGTACAAACAGCATATATAGTAAAAGATTTAATGAAATCAGTAGTTAACGATTCTGCTGGTACTGCTACATATACAAGAATTAGTGGTATGGACTTAGCAGCAAAAACAGGAACAACAAATGGGGATAAAGAGAGATGGATGTGTGGATTCACAAACTATTATTCTTGTGCAGTAATATATGCTTTTGATGAACCACAAACAGTTAAAAAATCAAGTAAACAATCATCAGGATTAATATTTGCTAATATAATGAAAGAAATACATAATGGCTTAGAAAAATCAACATTTAAACAACCAGATGGAATTGTTTCTGCACGAGTATGTAGAACAAGTGGAATGTTAGCTTCAGACAAATGTACAGATACATATTCAGAAATATTTGTAGAAGGAAAACTTCCAGAAACTTGTGATGCACATCAAGGAACATATACAATTTGTACAGAGTCTGGATTATTAGCAAATCAATATTGTCCAGAGTATTCAAGAAAAGTTAGAGAGACTGGTTATGTAATAGAAAAAGAAAGATTAGATTTATGGAATACATTAGAAGGAAGGGAGAGTGAAAACTCTGCACCAACTGAATATTGTAATATTCACAAAGCACCAGAGGAAAAGCCAACAGAGAGTACAAAGCCAACAGAAGGCACTAAACCATCTGAGAGTACAAAACCAACAGAAAGTACAAAGCCAGCTGATGATACATCAAGTACAAAACCAACAGAGAGTACTAAGCCAACTGAAAGTACTAAACCATCTGAAGGTGAAACTACACCAACTCCAGATCTACCAGAAGAAGATACAAATACTGAAGAATAATAAGAATTTTTGCCTCACAATATGTGGGGCAAAAAGCATAAAATAGAATAGAAAGGAAGGCATATATGGATATTTATTTTTACAACACATTAACAAAACAAAAAGATTTATTTAAACCAATTGAAGAAGGAAAAGTTAAAATATATTCTTGTGGACCAACAGTATATAAAGATGCAACAATAGGAAATATGAGAACAAACTTATTAAATGATACATTAAGAAGAGTTTTAAAATATAATGGATATGAATTAAAACATGTAATGAATATTACAGATGTAGGACATTTAGTATCAGATGGAGACGAAGGAGAAGACAAAATGTTAAAATCTGCTAGAGAAGAACATAAAAGTCCTTTAGAAATAGCAGAACATTATACAAAATTATTTTTTAGAGATTTAGAAAGATTAAATATTGAAACTCCTGAAGTTGTATGTAAAGCAACAGATCATATAAAAGAAATGTTGGAAATGGTTCAAAAAATAATGAAAAATGGGTATGCATATGAAACTTCTACAGCTATATATTTTGATGTTTCAAAATTAGACAAATATGGTATTTTATCAGGAATAAACTTAAATGACCAAAAAGCAGGAGCAAGAGTTGATATAGATCCAGAAAAAAGAAATCCATATGATTTTGCATTATGGATAAAAGCACCAGCAAATCATTTAATGAAATGGGATAGTCCATGGGGACCAAGTTATCCAGGATGGCATATTGAATGTTCAGCAATGAGCACAAAATATCTTGGAGAGGAATTTGATATACATACAGGTGGAATTGATTTAGTACCAACACACCATGAAAACGAAATTGCACAAAATAAAGGAGCTTGTGGCAAAAATCCAGCACATTATTGGATACATGGAGAATATCTATTAATAAATGGTGGAAAAATGTCAAAAAGTCTTGGAAATACATATTTAATTGATGATATAATTGCTAGAGGATATAGTCCACTTGCATATAGATTGTTTAATTATTCATGTCATTATAGAGGAAAATTAAACTTTACATGGGAAGGAATTGAATCAGCAAATACATCTCTTATTCGTTTAAGAGAAGGATATCAAAAACACTTAAATGGAAATTCAGATATATCTGATGAAATAATTGCAGATATGGAAAATAGATTTCATCAAGCAATAAATGATGATATGAATATGCCACTTGCATTAAGTGTTGTATGGGAAGCAGTTAAATATCCTGAAAAATCACCTAAAATAGCACAATTACTTAAAAAATTCGATACAGTACTAGGAATAAAAATTGATGAAGTACAAGAAACAAAAATACCACAAGAAATTTTAGATTTAGTAGAAGAAAGAAAACAAGCTAGAAGTGATAAAAATTGGAGTGAATCAGATAGATTAAGAGATCTAATAGCAGAAAAAGGATATATAGTAAAAGATACGAAAGATGGGACAGAAGTTCTTAAAAAATAAATGCAATATTGAAAGGAATATTAAGAATTATGATAGATTTTAAACAAATAATAGCAGAATCAATTGCACAAATAACAAAAATAGAAGTTAATGAAATTAAAGGATTTATAGAAGTTCCAAAAGAACAAGGAAATGGAGATTATGCATTTCCTTGTTTCAAACTTGCAAAAACACTAAGAAAATCACCAAATGTAATTGCAGATGATATAAAAGCAAATGTAAACATATCAGAAAAATATGTAGAAAAGATAGAAGTTGTTGGAGGATATCTTAACTTTTTTGTAAATAAGGAAACACTTGCCAAAGAGATTCTTCAAGAAGTTGATGAAAATGAAGAATATGGAAAATCAAAAATTGGAAATGGTAAAAACATAGTAATAGATTATTCATCACCTAATATCGCAAAAACATTTCATATAGGGCATTTAAGAACAACAGTAATAGGTTCAGCATTATATAATATTTATAAATATTTAGGATATAATGTTACAGGAATAAACCATTTAGGAGATTATGGAACACAATTTGGAAAACTAATAGAAGGATATAAAAGATGGGGAACAGAATATAATCTTGATGAAAACCCTATCGAAAAATTAACAGAAATATATGTTAGAATTTCAAATTTATGCAAAGAAGATGAAAGTGTTTTAGAAGCATGTAGAGATAATTTTAAAAAATTAGAAGATGGGGATCCTGAATGTGTTGAATTATGGACTAAATTTAAAGATTTAAGTTTAAGAGAATTCCAAAAAGTTTATGATATACTTGGAACAAAATTTGATTCTTGGAATGGAGAATCATTTTATACAGATAAAATGGGTGAGGTTATCGACTTATTAGAGAAAAGTGGAAAATTAGTAGAATCACAAGGAGCCAGAATAATTGATTTAGAAGATTACGGAATGGCACCATGTCTAATTGAAAAATCAAATGGTTCATCAACATATGCAACAAGAGACTTAGCAGCAATACTTTATAGAGCACGTACATATGATTATGATAAAGCATTATATGTAACATCATATGAACAAGTTTTACATTTCAGACAAATATTTGAAGTAGCTAAATTATTAGGACTTGATGAAAAATATATCAAAGGATTAGAACATGTATCTTATGGAATGGTATTACTTGAAACAGGAAAAATGTCAACAAGAGAAGGAAATGTAGTAAAACTTGAAGATTTATTAAATGAAGCAATAGAAAGAGCAAAGAAAGTTATAGAAGAAAAAAATCCTGATTTAGAAAATAAGGACGATATAGCAAAAAAAGTAGGAATTGGTGCAGTTGTGTTTAATGACTTAGCAAATAGTAGAGTAAAAGATGAAATATTTAATTGGGACAAAGTATTAAACTTCCAAGGAGAAACAGGACCATATATTCAATATACTTATGTAAGAACAAAAAGTGTTATTGAAAAAGCAGGAGGAGTTCCAAAAATTGAAGATGTTAATGCAAAATATTTGTTAGATGAATATTCAAGTAAGATATTAAAATTAATATATAATTTTGAAAACATTTTAATACAAGTAACAGAAAAGAATGAACCATCAATATTATCAAGATATTTGATAGATGTTGCAAAAGCATACAGTAATTTTTATAATGAAAATAAAATTATTACAGATAATAAAGATATACAAAATACAAGAGTATTTTTAACATATGCAACTGGTAAAGTATTAAAAACTGGTGCAAATTTATTAGGAATACAAATGCCAGATAAAATGTAGAAGGGAAAAGTAAAATGGGAAAGAAGAAAAAAGCATTTGAAATAAATTTTGGAACTTTACTTTTAATCATTATTGGAATATGTTGCATTATATTTGCTTTTAAAAACTTTTCTAAAGAAAAAACAAAAGCTGAAAATAATCAAAATGAAAATATTAATTCGACTGAAAATACAACAGAAGAACAAACAGAAGAAAAAATATATTCAAATAATGTAATAAGTTTAGATATAGGAAAATTATCAGATTCATGGAAAGTTGTAGAAAAACAAAATGGTTCAATAATATTTTATATACAAGGACCTATAAAACAAAATGAAGATGGAACTACAGATGATATTAGAATAAATGTTTATCTTGAAAAAAGTAGTATGACAAATGATGAATTAAAAACACAAATGTTAGAACATTCTGTATATTCAAATATAGAATATACAAAAATACAATTAATTGATGATGTTCAATGGAGGCAGTTTGATGCCGAAAACAAAGAGCAAAAAGCAAAAATTCTAGCAATAATGAAAGATGGATATATGTATGCAATTGAAATTACAGGAGAAAAAAGTTTATATGAACAATATTATAATGAAGCAATGAGAACTGTTATGACAATAAAATTTGCGGAAAGAATTCCAAAAGATTTAGCTCAGAAAACAATTTATAATTATGATAAATATGTTAATTTAAAGGCAGGAGGAACAAAATATCTATTGAGTAGTTTAAATCTTTCAAAAACTGTCGAAGAACCAGAAGAACAATTGCCAGAGGAATATTCAGAATATACATTTACAGGAATTAAATATTCTGATTTTGAAGATGCAATGACAAAATATATGACAACAGATGTATTGAAAAGTGAATTTAGTGAATTTATAAATTATAATGGTGTCTTATATATGAAAGATGTAACAGGAAAACAAAGTGATTATATGATTAATCAGATAACAGAAAAAAGCATAAAAGGTAATGAAACAACATATGAAATTGAAAAACAAAATATGAACAATTTTATAACATTAAAACAAAATATAACATTAAAATATGCAAATGGAACATGTGTAGTATCAAATGTAGAATCATAAGGCTGAAAAGTTTAATTTTTAGCCTTTCTATATCTTTAAGGAGGATTTTTTTATAATGGCAAATTTAGTTGAAGAAACAAGAAATATAATGAAAAAGTATGGTATTAGAGCTAATAAAGATTTAGGGCAAAACTTTTTGATAAATAATGAAGTTGTTGAAAATATTGTTAATAGTAGTGAAATTTCTCAAGACGATATGGTAATAGAAATAGGACCAGGACTTGGAACATTAACAAAGTATTTATTAGAAAAAGCAGGAAAAGTATTATGTATAGAATTAGATAGAAAAATGATAGAAATATTAGAAGATAGATTTGAAAAATATTCTAATTTTGAAATTATAAATGATGATGTCTTAAAAGTTGATCTTAATAAAATAATTAAAGAAAATAAAGAAAATGAAAAAATCAAAAATGTAAAGATAGTAGCTAATTTGCCATATTATATTACAACTCCAATTATAATGAAATTATTAGAAGAAAAACTAGATATAGAAAGTATAACAGTAATGATTCAAAAAGAAGTTGCAGATAGGTTAATAGAAATTCCAAGTGGAAAAAATACAGGAGCAATAACATATACAATATATTATTATTGTGATTCAGAAAAAATTATGGAAGTGCCTAATAGTTCATTTATACCTGAGCCAGAAGTGACATCAGAAGTTATAAAAATGAAAATAAGAAAAGAACCTGTTGTTAAAGTAGAAAATCCAAAGGTAATGTTTATGATAATAAAAAGTGCTTTTATGCAAAGAAGAAAAACATTATTAAATGCTTTGACAAATGCACAAGTTTTTATTAGTAAACAAGAAGGAATAAATATTTTGAATAAACTAGGTCTAAATGAAAATGTTAGAGCTGAAAATTTGACAATTGAAAATTATGCTGAATTAGCAAAAGAAATATCAAAATAATAGGAAGGAATGTGATAAAAATGAAAATAGTTTTTATGGGAACTCCAGACTTTGCAAGAGATTCATTAGAATCAATATATAATGCTGGACATGACATTTTAGCTGTTGTTACAAATGTAGACAAGCCAAAAGGAAGAGGAATGAAAATGATTGCAACACCTGTTAAAGAGTTTGCTATTGAAAAGAATTTACCAGTATTTCAGCCAGAAAAAGTAAAGAAAAATGAAGAATTTATAAATGAAATAAAATCTTTAAATCCAGATATAATATGTGTTGTTGCATATGGAAAAATATTACCAAAAGAAATATTAGATATTCCTAAATATGGATGTGTAAATGTTCATGCATCACTTCTTCCTAAATATAGAGGAGCTGCACCAATTCAATGGTCAGTACTAAATGGAGATAAAGAAACAGGTGTTACTACAATGTACATGGATATTGGTATGGACACTGGTGATATGATTTTGACAGAAAAGGTAGAAATTGGAGAAGATGAAACAACAGGAGAGTTATGGAACAGACTTTCAAAAATAGGAGCAAATTTATTAGTTGAGACATTAAAACAAATTGAAAATGGAACAGCGCCAAGAATACCACAAGGTGATGATTTTACTCTTGCACCAATGCTTGATAAAGAAATGTCAAAAATCGATTGGCAAAATAAATCAGCATTAGAAATAAAAAATCTAGTTAGAGGATTAAATCCTGTAATGGGAACATATTCATTTTTAGATGGAAAAATGTTTAAGTTTTGGAGGGTTGAAATATTACCAAGTCAAGCAGAATGTGAAAATAAAGATAATGGTACAATTATAAAATCAGATAGTAAAGATGGATTATATATAAAAGCTAAAGATGGCATAATTAAAGTTCTTGAAATTCAGGCTGAAAATGCAAAAAAAATGAATATTAGCGATTTTTTAAGAGGAAATGTTTTAGAAGTTGGAAAGAAATTTGAGTAAACATAAGAAATATAAAATTGACATAATTATACTTGATATGCTATAATATGTGGTATGAGGTAAAACCTTATATATGAATGCTCACCTAATTACAGGTGAAAAAAACAACGAACCAAGAATAGGAGTGTGCGACATGTTTAGTACTAACAACATTGTGTCCGTTAACAATTTCTACAAGCGTTTTGCATCTGTTTTCATTTCCATTGCTTTGATGATGATGACTAGCATGCTTGTAGCATGTGGCAAGAAGGAGGATATCGTTCACAGCCAAGAGTGTAATGTTATAGTTGAAATTGGTACTTCTGGATATAGCTTGGGGGACTATGAAAATCAAAATTTGGTAACTTATACATTTTTAGAAGAGGAATTAGGAAGCAATGAAGAAATAAGGCAATGTCTTAAGCAATTCATTAATGATAATGCAAATGCAGATGTTGTAGTTGCTGAATATTTCTTTAATGGTAAATATGAAGATACATCATATGAACTTAGAGGATTTTATGCAACCAATGAGAAATGTTATAGTTATTACATTACTGTTAGTGCAGGTGATAGTTTGACTGAGGAACTCTATGAACGGCTAAAGGAGGAGTGCAAAAAGAAAGAAAATAACTTTGAATACGTCGTGCTGAGAACAGATGAGGAGCTTCAACATGGCTCTGAGGTTCAAATTGGTACAGTAGAATGGTGTGAAAGCCATATCATGACCAATAAGGACATGGAAAGTAAAATTATCAGCTATGTCAAAGAATGGACGCAAGTTGATGACATCGAAAATATTATTGTTGGTTCTTTTCATTGGCCTTATGATGAGTCCTATAGCATTTTTGCCAAAGTTGATGAAAAGTGGTATGAAGGCTATAAATGGGAAGGCTACACCAAGATGCCGTTAACAGATGAAGAATATGATGAAATTGGAACATTTACTTCGAATTGTTGGAATGAATACTATAACAGTGACTTCTATAAGAAGGAAATGGAGGAGTATTAGGCTAGTGTAAAAGAAGATTGATTTCAATTAGTTCAAGGTTCAGTGATAAAATCCTTTGATTAAAGGTTTAAAAGCAGGGTCCTGTAAAAAGGACTCTGTTTTTGGTTGTATTTGAAGAAAATTAATAAATAATAAATAAAATATTCATTGACTACAAATTTATAAAATTATATAATCAATATGGTAAGAAAAACTTGCCATATTTTTCTTATTTGTTCTCTTACCAAAAAAATAAAAAGGGGAAATACATATGTTAAAATTAGAAAATGTATCAAAAATTTATTACACAAATGGAATTGTAGCAACAGGAATATCAAAAGTAAATTTAGAATTAAACATAGGTGAATTTGTAGTAATAACAGGAGAATCAGGAAGTGGAAAAAGTACACTTTTAAATGTAATATCAGGTATTGATAGTTATGAAGAAGGAGAAATGTATATAAATGGCAAAGAAACAAGCCATTATACTGAAAAAGATTTTGAAGAATATAGAAAAAAATATATAGCAAATATTTTTCAAAGTTTCAATTTAATTAATAGTTATACAGTATACCAAAATGTAGAACTAGTATTACTATTAAATGGATATAAAAGAAAACAAATAAAGAAAAAAGTACTTGATATAATTGATAAAGTAGGACTCACAAAATTTAAAAATACAAAAGTGTCAAAACTATCAGGAGGGCAAAAACAAAGAGTAGCAATAGCAAGAGCAATTGTAAAAGACACACCAATAATTGTTGCAGATGAGCCAACTGGAAATTTAGATACAAAGTCAGCATATGAAATTATAGAATTATTAAAAAATGTAGCAAAAGACAAATTAGTAGTTATTGTAACACATAATATAGAACAAGTCGAGAAATATGCAACAAGAATAATAAAAATGCATGATGGAAGAATGATACAAAACACTGAAATAAAAAATATAAACGAAGATTCAAAAATAACACAAGCAAGTGGGAAAAATATAACAATTCCAAATCAATATAGATTAGGAATCAGAAATACATTTAATATATTCTCAAAATTTATATTATTATTTATAGTATTTACATTTATGAGTGTTGCATTTTTAGCTGAATATTCAGCATTTAAATTAGTAGAACATTCAACAGAAGAAAGTAGTGGATATAGTG
>ERZ773252.542-NODE-542-length-43443-cov-7.514474_pt1 | contig 43443 bp, 32 predicted proteins | sample MGYA00580517_ERZ773252 | MGnify/ENA primary metagenome ERZ773252 (study PRJEB29015, sample SAMEA2737766) | human gut metagenome | biome: human gut; feature: human-associated habitat; material: faeces | place: China | collected 2012 ...
AACGATTAAATTAGATTTCATTCAGATAAGCGGCGAAGCCGCAACCATAATTCCGCATTCCGAATTTAAATAAGCACTTGTTTTGAAAGGATAGTTTCATGCTTTTCAACAGTCAGGAACTGATACATTCGTATTATTCTGAGCGCGAAAGCCTTGGATTTGTCAACGATTAAATTAGATTTCATTCAGATAAGCGGCGAAGCCGCAACCATAATTCCGAATTCCGCATTCCGAATTCCGAATTTAAATAAGCACCTGATCGTCCGGATTGAACTGGTTCATAATCGTCATGATGAGCAGTATAATCACCATCAGCACCAGTGAGATACCAGCGCCGAGGTGCGGATTATATGCGTTTCCGAGGAACTGCATTTCGATGAGGTCGCCGATGAGCAGGTTAGAGCCGCCGCCGAGCATTCTCGAGATTATGAACGTGCTGATAGCGGGGACGAACACCATCGTAACTCCAGACATGATGCCGGGAACGGAAAGCGGAACCACCACCCTGAACAGCGTGGACACCGGATTGCACCCGAGGTCAGACGCGGCCTCGATGAGGCTCTTATCTATCTTGACCATCACGGAATACAGCGGGAGTATCATGAACGGGAGGTAGTTGTAGACCATTCCGAGCACGACCGCGCCCTCTGTGTTTATGAGCTTCAGCGGACCTATGCCTATCATTCCGAGGAGGTTGTTGATTATGCCGTTGTTGCCGAGGAGGGTCATCCAGGCGTAGGTGCGCAGCAGGAAGTTCATCCACATCGGGAGCATTACTATCATCAGCATTGTGCCCTGGTGGTGCTTCTTCATGCGGGAGAGAATGAACGAAACCGGGTAGGCGAGCACCAGGCAGACGACCGTAGCGATTATCGCCAGCCATATCGAGCGCACGAAGATATTCGTGTACTGCCCGACGTTCGCGATGTAGTCCAGCGTGAAATGGCCTTCCTCGTTGGTGAACGCGAAGTACGCCACCATCAGCAGCGGCACGACGATGAACACCGCCATCCAGACGAGGTACGGCGCTGCGAAAACCTTAAGCTTCTTCATTGTCGTTCACCCCCATCAGCGCGGGATAGGAGCCGGGCTGCTTCGATTTCTTCATGATGTGTATATCGAACGGGTCGACGGTCATGCCGATAACGCTGCCGACTGGCTCCGCCTTGGTGGAGTGTATCAGCCACTTGTGGTCGACGCAGTCGACGGTCATTTCGTAGTGCACGCCCTTGAATACCACCGATTCTACGATACCAGTGAGCTGCGCCTGCTCCGCGGGGATAACCTTGACGTCCTCCGGGCGGATGACCACGTCCACCATTTCGTTACTGCCGAAGCCCTTGTCGACGCACTCGAACCTTTTTCCCGCGAACTCGACGAGGCAGTCCTGCGGCATGCAGCCGTTGACGATGTTGCTCTCACCGATGAAGTCCGCGACGAACGCGTTGACCGGCTCGTTATAAATATCGATAGGCGAGCCTATCTGCTGAATGTGTCCGTTGTTCATTACGACTACGGTGTCGCTCATGGTGAGGGCTTCCTCCTGGTCGTGGGTGACGTAGACGAAGGTAAGCTCCAGAGCCTGCTGTATCTTGCGCAGTTCGGTCTGCATCTCCTTGCGGAGCTTGAGGTCGAGCGCGCCGAGAGGCTCGTCCAGCAGCAGGATTTTCGGGTGGTTTACAAGCGCCCTTGCTATCGCGACGCGCTGCTGCTGGCCGCCGGAAAGGCGCTGTATCGAGCGCTTTTCGAACCCGGTGAGGTTCACAAGCTCCAGCATTTCTCCGACGCGGCGGACTATCTCTTTTTCGCTGACCTTCTTTATGCGCAGTCCGAAGGCGATGTTCTCGTATACGTTAAGGTGCGGGAACAGCGCGTACTTCTGGAACACCGTGTTTACGTCGCGCTTGTGGGGCGGCAGGTCGTTTATGCGCCTGCCGTCAAGCAGCACGTCTCCCGACGTGGGGGTGAGGAACCCGCCGATGATACGCAGCGTTGTGGTCTTGCCGCAGCCAGACGGTCCCAGCAGCGTCACGAACTCCTTGTCCCTGATATCAAGATCTATGTTTTTCAGGATCTTTTCGCCGTCGAATTCCACGACGATGTTGTGCAGGCTGATAATATTTTCCATGATTTCTGCTTGCCTACCTTCCTTTTTTCTGAGAAAATACGCGCTTTTTCGGCAGCGCACATACCAAATAACAGTTTATAATAAAATACCCGATATGTCAATGATATTTTTGCACAAATGCAGATTTTTTTAGGGGCAACCTGATATTCATATCATTTTCCCTCAGTCTGCAATTATCTGGATATACATATATAAATTTTCCGGAAACCGCGCTTTTTTCGCCGCAACATGTTGCAAGGGCGCGGAATTTGTGATATAATAAAAAATATGAGCATTTTTTATTATATTATTAAAGTTGCCTTGCACATGCGTTCACCTGCGGTGAACTCCGTGCATATCGGCAAATTATATCATATCCTTGCGGATTGATATAATTATGTATTGCAAAAACGCAGTGAACGTATTGCCAAAACTCAGTAAATACAATCCGCTGCGTATAAAGGAATTGAAATGATAAAAGAAAACCAGAAGCTGTTCAACCGTCTGAACGTCGCGACAGACGCGGTTGCGGCTTTTATTTCGATAGCTGCGGCGTACCTGCTGGTGTTCAGCCTGCTGGATTTCGACCGCAACTACCCGCTTGTGGATTACTTCAAGCTGCTGCTGATATTCGTTCCGCTCCAGCTCGTGACCTACGGCTGCATGGGGCTGTACAGCTCGTTCCGCGGCAAGAGCTTCGCCAACGAGACCGGAAAGCTCACCGCCGCGCTGTTTCTGGACGGCATGGCGATGATCGCGCTGCTGTATGTGATCCAGATCATCAACTTTTCGCGGTGGGCGCTGGCGATATTCCTTGCGCTGGACTTCCTGATAGTCCTGCTGAAACGGTTCATTCTGCGCAAGACCCTCCGGAAGTTCCGCGAGAGCGGATACAACCGCAAGTACGTGCTTATCGTCGGGAGCGGCCACGCCGCCAGGGACTACCTGAAAACGATAAACGAGGAACGCTGGCTCGGCTACCAGTGCTGCGGCTGCGTTTCAGACTCCCCGCTGGAGGGCGCGAAGCTGCTGGGCGGATACGACAGGCTCCTTGACATACTGGAAGAGAAAAGCTACGACGAGGTGGTATGCGCGCTCGACAGCAACGGCGTCTCGCAGCTTTCAAACATAGTAGAGGCATGCGAGCTGACCGGCACGAAGATCTCGGTTATCCCGAGCATATACAAGTACATGAGCGCCACCCCGGCTATAGACATGGTGGGAGATATCCCGCTGATGAACATACGGCGCATTCCGCTGGACAACATGGGAAACGCCGCGCTCAAGCGCGCCCTGGATATCGTCGGCTCGCTGGTGCTGCTGATACTGACCTCCCCGGTGATACTGGTCAGCATGCTGATAATAAAGATCACAATGGGCGGGAATGTGATATTCAGGCAGAAGCGCGTAGGGCTTAACAAGAAAGTCTTTACGATGTATAAGCTGAAATCCATGCGCGACAGCGCTGTCAGCGACACCGCCTGGAGCACGGACGCCGACCCCCGCCGCACTAAATTCGGCGCGTTCATACGGAAATTCTCGATAGACGAGCTTCCGCAGCTCGTAAACGTGCTGAAAGGCAATATGAGCCTTGTTGGCCCGCGCCCGGAGATACCGTTTTACGTCAACGACTTCAAGGACAAGATACCGATGTACATGATAAAGCATCAGGTAAAGCCGGGAATCACCGGACTTGCCCAGGTCAACGGCTACCGCGGGGACACCTCCATTGAAAAGCGCATAGAATACGATATCCGCTACATAGAAAACTGGAGCTTCTTCCTGGATATCGGAATACTGATAAGAACCGCCCTGAGCGGCTTCATGAACAAAGAAAAGCTGAACCCGGACAAACCCGGGAGCAAAAAATACATAAAACCATACAGACCGGAGAAAACTAATATGAAAAAAACAGAAGGAAAAACCGACCTGCTGGCGCTTGTGATGTTCCTGCCGTCGGTGATAGCCCTTGCGCTTATCCCTATCATAATCAATATCCAGACCGTAGTGACTGACCTACAGCAGACCTACATGTACAACGGCGGCACCGTTGTAAGCGGAGATTCCGGCACCACCTACCAGCTTATAGACTTCTACTCGCAGGGGAAGGCTCTTGCGGCAGTCGTGCTTGCGATGATAATGATAGGAATGGCGCTGGTATGCTGCCTGTCGCTGTTCAGGCGCGTTGAAAAGCGCTCGTTCGTATACGTGGGCTGTTCCGTTGTGTACGTCGTCATGACCCTCGCCTCCGCAGCGAATTCGCTTTTCAGCCAGATTGCGTTCAACGGCGAGTACGACCGCGCCGAGGGATTCTACACCATCGCGTGCTATTTCGTGATGTTCCTGTTTACAATGTACGCGTTCCGCACTTCCGGAAACTTCAAATTCGTCGCTATAGCGCTGTTCATCTGCGTCGGATTCAACGCGGTGCTGTCGGCGTTCCAGTTCTTTAACAACAACCTGCTCCAGTACGACTGGTTCGTGAACCTCGTTTGCAGCAACGACCTCCGCTGGACAGGCGTTTCCGTCGATATCCGAAACGGAATGGCGTACGGTGCGCTTTATAACAGCAACTACATGGGCAGCTTCACCGGACTTATCATTCCGCTGTTCACCGTTATGGCGATGTATTCGAAGAAGGCTGTTTACCGCGTGCTGTTCATCGTGTTCGATCTGCTTTCCGTATTCATGCTGCTGGGAAGCTCCGCGCGAAGCGGTATCGTCGCCATTGCAGCCGCGCTCGTGGTCGGTATCATAGTTTTCGCCCGGGTTATCGCAAAGCACTGGAAGCCCTGCGTTATCGCAGTCGCTTCGATAGCTGTAGTGCTCGTTGGAGCGAACTTCGCGCTGGGCAACCGCCTGTTCTCGCGTATACCCTCCATCGTGAACGACGCCGTTGGCATGTTCCTGCCCGCTGACAGCGAGGACGCCGACCTGTTCGACAAGATACCCCTGCGCGAGATAGACGTCCAGAACGACGGCACCGTAAAGCTGACCGGTCAGGAAGCCACCGCTGTGATAGGCTACGACAGCGATGCGAAGGTGTACACCTTCACAGATGAAAACGGAAACGCGCTTCCGATGAAATCCACCATCAGGCTGGAGCAGAATCCCGAATTAGACGGCCTTGTAGCCGGATTTGATTACGCCAACATGATAGCGGCTGTAAAGGTCAACGGAGCACAGGCGTGGTTCAATGTGGACGATTCCGGCTCTCTTGTGCTTAACAGTGATATAGACTATGTTCTTGACGACCCCGACGGAAACGGCAGCATCGGCACCGACAGCACCTACGGAACCGTAACGGTGGATCTCAACGGCTCTACTGTTTACATTGAGTACGATACCGACTATAACAGGCTGTTCTTCACGGAGTACACAGACGATATCGTAGACCTGTTCTACACCGAGAGAATGTACTTCAAGAATGACATCATGAATGATGTGTCCCTTCTTCTGACCGCAGACGAAAACGGCTCAATTTACGACCGCGACCTTGTATGCCTTAACTTCTACAGGGATTTTACAAACTCGCTGTATTTCAAGTACACCGGAACTGCCATCAAGATGGTCCACCCCAACACAATGACCGCTTTCGCTCCTGTAAATGCAGAGCACATCGGCTTTGAGGGCAAGGAGGAGCTCGGTTCCTCGAGAGGCTACATCTGGTCGCGCACTCTGCCGCTTCTCGGAAACTGCCTGTTTACCGGATACGGCCCTGATACGTTCACATATAACTTCCCGCAGAACGATGTTCTTGCAAAGTACTACTCGTACGAGCAGTTCAATGAAGGCTTCTATGTAACGGTCGACAAGCCGCACAACATGTATCTCCAGATATTCTACTCCAGCGGACTTATCGCGCTGCTGGCGTTCCTCGGGATCGTGGTATTCTACCTTGTGGACTGCTTCCGGCTGTACGCTCTCAGGCGCGAATACCGCACGGAGCAGGCGATGGGTATATCCGTAATGCTCGGCATCGTGGGATATCTCGCCGCCGGAATGTTCAACGACTCGGTAGTGAGCGTTGCGCCGGTATTCTGGATACTCCTCGGCGTGGGAGCCGCGCTGAACACCATCAACCGCCGCGCAGACCGCCGCGTTGCAGTCGACGAGGACTACATTCCCGAGGCTCCCGTGGTTGAAAAGCCGGTCGATCCGGAACTGAAAAAGCAGGCGGCAGACGCAGCCCAGATACTTGCCGCTGCGGTGCGTACCGGCGTTGAAAACGAAAAGGCTGAAAAGGAAAAGCGCCGTCAGGAGCGCATGGCGCGCACTCCCAGCAAGGAGGACATCAGCAGCCTTCTCGAGAGCGTCCGCGCGATAAAGACGGTAGAGGACAAACAGCGTGAGGAAGCCGAAAAGCAGGCGGGATCCACACAGGCAAACCCGGCAAAGGAGAACAGCAATGATAACGGCTGACCTCCACGCTCACACGAGTTTTTCGTCTGACAGCGAAGAGCCGATGGAAAACGCCCTTTCCGCGATGGTGGAAAAGGGTCTGAAAACGGTATGCTTCACCGAGCACATGGACATGGACTACCCCGGCGGGGAGTTCCTGCTGGACGCCGCCGCGTACCGTTCCCGCCTGGTGGAGCTGCGAGAGGAGTTCCGCGGGAGGATAGAGGTGCTTTTCGGCGTGGAGCTGGGGCTGATGGACTACCTCGCGCCGCGGCTCAGGGAGTATGTGGGAGCCTGGGACTTTGATTTCGTGATAGGCTCCTCGCACCTGGTCGATGGCATTGACCCGTACTATCCGGAGTACTTCGAGAAATACGACGACCACAACGGCATTCTGCGTTATTTCGAGAGCATACTGGCGAATATCCGGGCGTTTGACGGCTTCGACGTTTACGGACACCTGGATTACATCGTGAGGTACTGCCGCGCGAAGGCGTATCGCCCTGCCGAGTATTCCGATATCACGGACGAGATACTGAAAACTCTGATAAGCATGGGGAAGGGGATCGAGCTGAACACAGCGGGTCTGAAATACGGACTTGGCTGGGCGCACCCGCACCCCGAGGTGCTGAAGCGCTACCGTGAGCTTGGCGGGGAGATGATAACCGTAGGCTCCGACGGGCATAAAGCGGAACATTACGCCTGGGAGTTCGATAAGGCGGAGGATATCCTCAGGGACGCAGGATTTAAGTATTACGCGGTGTTCCGCGGAAGGAAGCCGGAATTTGTCAGAATTTGAATTTATTCAGCTGGCGTTCACCTTCAAACCAGTTTTTGAATTCCTAATAAAAAGGCGGGCAGCCGCTGCTTGTCGAAAAAGTGTCTTTTGCCCGCGAAGCGGGCATTTGAAATCCATTTTTTGACCCAGCTTTGCCGGGTCAAAAAATACTTCTATCCGCGCAAGTGTGCGGTTTGTCGGCAAAGCCGACAAACCGTGCGCGCGGCGCGGATGTTCGGCGGAAAAGTCCCAACGGGACTTTTTCGACGGTCAAAGGCGGGCAGCCCGAAAGCTGTCCGCCTTTGATTATTCAGCCTTGAATGAATCAGTTACCGGTATACTCGGAGAGTGTGATCTCGATATCCACCGACTTATCCCTGCCGCGGGAATCGGTTCTTACTACCGTTGCCGTAACAGTATCGCCCGGCTTCTTGTCCTTGAGTATCTCGGATACCTCGTCGACTGTGCGTACGTCGGTGCCGTTGATAGCTGTGATGGTATCGCCAACTACCAGACCGCTGGAGGCTATCGCCATATCCTGGTCGATATCAGTAACCACAAGACCCGGAGTCATGCCTCTGACCGCGCCTATATAGTCGCTTACCTGAACGCAGGTGATGCCGAGTATCGGTCTGCCGGAAACGTAGCCCTTGGTGATGAGGTCGTTGATGACCGACTTTGCGTCGTTAATAGTGATCGCAAAGCCAAGATTCTCAGCGTTGTCGTTGATGAGCTTCATGTTAACTACGCCGACTACCTCGCCGTACATGTTGAACAGGCCGCCGCCGGAGTTACCGCTGTTGATCGCCGTATCCGTCTGGATAGCGGAAATGCTGTTGTCGTCGTAAACCTGTCTGTTCAGACCGGAAACAACGCCCTTGGAAACGGATGTCTCAAGACCGAGCGGGTTGCCTATTACAACAACATCGTCGCCGAGGCTCAGCTTGTCGGAGTCGCCCAGTGCAGCGGCGGGGAGGTCGCTGTCGGGCTTGATCTTCAGCACTGCTAGGTCGGTGTCGGTGTCGGAGCCTAACAGATCTGCTTCGTACGCTGTGGAAACGCTGGTGCCGTTGTTCGGGTCGGTGGTGTTGACGTTGACTACCAGCTTTGTAACGGTGTAGTAGTCGTTCTCGGCAACATGCGCGTTGGTGATGATGTAGCCGTCCTTAGAGATGATGATGCCGCTGCCCGCGCCGTAGAGAGTCTCCTGACCGCGGTAGTTTACATAGACCTCAATATATACGATGGAATCCTTGACTGCGGATACCAGGTCTCTTGTGTAGGCGTATGTGCCGTCGCTGTTGCGCTCGGCAGTTCCGGAGGAGGTGTGGTCGACAACGCCGGACTGAAGCGTGTTCAGTACGTCCTGCGCGCCCTCGGGGACGCTGCTTTCGGAAGCGCTCTCCGCAGAGGAGCTTACGCTCTCGGACTGGGAGGCTCCGCCTATCAGGAGCTGGCTCGCCTTGTTAGCTGCGAAGGCTCCGCCGAATCCCGCGCCGCCGCAGAGTACCGCTATCGCTGCCACGATGGCTACGATCTTTCCGGTGCGGTGGGTCCTGGGCTTCTTCGGGGGCTGCTGTTCGGTGAAGTTCATTTCGGGCTGTGTATTCTGAGCGCTCTGTACGTTCTGGGCGTTCTGTGTATCATGAAGTTCCTGTGTATTCTGTGTCTCGTTCATGCCGTTATAGTCATACATAAATCATTCGTCCTTTCTTTCAGACCGGATATGTAGGGGAGGATTCCCGGATTTCCGTATCTCCCTTGCTGTGATTAAATTATATCAGCCTAATGTGTCGATACGGTGAAACAAATTTGAATAATCAATTAAATAAAGCTGAAGGAAATGGTAAAAAACCGGCGGGAAAATTCGCACTTTTCCCGCCGGCTGTGAATATTCGTCAGCCCATGCTTGCGGGAGCCTCGCTCATCGAGGGAGCCTCGTGACCCTTCACGGCTCTGTCAGCCGCAAGGGCGATGGCGCACTCAAGGCGCTTCTTCTGCATTTCACAGGCGATCTTGTAGGGCTTCTTCACGTCGCCCTCGTAGATGAAGCTGTTAGCGTTGCATCCGCCGGAGCAGAAGAACTTCGCCCAGCAGCTGCGGCAGCCTTCCTTGCTGTAGACGTGTACTTTCGAGAAATAGGTCTTGATATCGTCGTTGAATGTTCCGTCATAAAGGTTGCCCATTTTCCACTGCTCTATTCCAACGAACTGGTGGCAGGGGTAGATATCGCCGTGAGGCTCCACCGCAACGTAGTCGTTGCCGCAGCCGCAGCCGCGCAGGCGCTTTATCGCGCAGGGGCCGGCGTTGAGATCCACCATGAAGTGGAAGAAGTTGAACTTGTCCTCGGTGCGGTTCGCCATGACGTCGCACAGCTTGTCGTACTCGGAGAATACGCGGGGGAGATCCTCCTCGTTGATGGCGTAGGGCATCGAGGGGTCGGTAACCACCGGCTCAGCGGAAAGCTGAACGAATCCCAGTTCGCGCATTGCGAGGATATCGTCGGTGAAATCGAGATTATACTTTGTGAAGGTCGCGCGGACGTAGTAGTCCTTGGTTCCGCGGTTCTGAACCAGCTTCTGGAACTTCGGCACGATGATGTCGAAGCAGCTCTTGCCGTTTATGGTCTTGCGGATACGGTCGGTGACCTCGCGGCGGCCGTCGAGGGAGAGCACGCAGTTGCTCATCTCGCGGTTGATGTAGTCTATCTTCTCATCGTCGAGCAGGATACCGTTGGTGGTTATCGTGAAGCGGAAGCGCTTGCCGTGCTGCTTCTCGATGGAGCGCGCGTACTCAACGGTCTGTACTACCGTATCCCACGCCATGAGAGGTTCGCCGCCGAAGAAGTCAAGCTCGAGCTGCTCGCGGTTGGCGGAGCGCTCGATAAGGAAGTCGATAGCCTTCTTGCCGGTTTCGGGGGTCATAATGCAGCGCTCGCCGCCGAAGTCGCCCTGCTGCGCGAAGCAGTACTCGCAGCGGAGGTTGCAGTCGTGGGAAACGTTCAGGCACATGGACTTTACCGGGGACTTGACCATTGTGTCGCTGTACTTTTCGTAGTCGTCCTCGGCGAAGAGCGCGCCGTCCTTGTAGAGCTGGTAAAGCTCGGCGTAGCTCTCGCGCACTTCGTTTTCGGAGTACTTCGGAAGCTTTGCGGGGAGGTCAGCGGGCATTTCCTCGGTCATGGGGGCGTCAACGAAGTCGAGCATGTCGTACGCGCAGTCGTCGGGGAGGTGGACAGCGCCGCTGTTGACGTCGAGCACTATGTTGTAGCCGAGCTGTTTGAACTTGTGTATCATCGGAATTTCGCCTTTCTATGTAAATATCTTTCTGTTCGGTGATCGCTGCGGCATAGTCCGGAAACGGGGACGTATGCGCGGGACGCGATATAAAAACCGGTGTGATCAGATGGTCACCTCTAAAAACCTCATGTGAGCGAAAATGTGCAGTGCGCGCCATCTTCGTCGTCAAACCTCCTCGTAAGGCATACAGCCTTACTTCGTCGGCTTTCCTAGAATCTGGCACACCCTGCCCATTTTTGCTTTTCGCACCGGTTTTTAGAGGTTCCCATATCAAAAAAACTGGGCGGAACAGTTCCGCCCATCGTGTGTAATATCGGTGGATATTACTTTTCAGACTCACATTTCTGGTTTGCAACTGTGCAGGAAGTCTTGCAAGCAGACTGGCAGGAGCTCTGGCACTTGCCGCAGCCGCCCTTAACAGCGGAAGCCTTCAGGTTAGCCTTGTTGATGGTTGTGATGTGCTTCAAATCAGACACCTCTTTCGTGATTGATTGCAGGGTATTTTCCTGCGATTATTAACAGTATACCATATTTCCGCGAATATTTCAAGGGGAAACGCGAAGTTTTTTCAACTTTTTATTATTACAGCATGCCGGGAGCGGATTTGTCAACATTTCTTTATTTGATAAGGAATTGCATGACGAGCTCCGCGGCAAGCACTCCGCCGCAGGCGGAAAGCGCCACTATCAGCAGTCCTCTGTTGAACAGAGCCGCAATGAGCGCCGCCGCGAATCCCACGCACGCGGTTATCACCGACCCGGTGCTGAAGAATATCCCCGGGATAGTCATGGCGGTCAGCACCGCATAGGGTACGTAATACAGGAAGCTCAGCACAAACGGCGAGGTTATCTTCCTGCGTATCGCCGCAAGCGGGAGCATTCTCACAAGGTAGGTCACGAGAGCCATCGTAAGTATGCTCAGGCACAGATATAATGTATCAGTCATCAGCTTCACCGTCCTCCGTGGGTTTCGGGAAGAACAGCGCTCCCAGCGCCGCGGCGATGACCGTGCAGATTATCACCGAGAATCCCGAGGTTATGCCGCTGAATACCGGCACGAACTTGATTACGCAGGACAGCGCCGCGGCAATCGCAGCGACCGCAAGCACGCCCTTGTAGCGCTTGGCAGGCGGAACCACTATCGCGATGAACATTCCGTAGATCGCAATGCCGAGCGCCAGCGTAACTATCTCCGGCAGGACGTTTCCGAGCAGCGCGCCGGTCGCCGTGCCCGCCGCCCACATTATGTAGGGAAGCGTGATAAGCCCGTACATATACGCCGGTGTGACCTCGCCGGGCTTAACGCTGGCGACTGCAAACACCTCGTCGGTCACGCCGAACGACGTGGTGAGCCGGTGGAACAGATTGTAATTCTTGCTGAGCTTCTGGCTGAGCGAAAGGCTCATGAGCGAGTAGCGCAGGTTGATAATGAGCTGAGCCAGCGCTATTTCGAACAGACCGCCTCCGGCGGCGATGGCGCCTATCCCGGCGACCTGACCGGCTGAGGTCAGGCAGGTCATGGAAATGAGTATCGCGGCTAACGGCGGGATTTTCATTCCCACCGCGGTAATGCCGAACGCAAAGGATACCGATAGATATCCCAGCCCTATCGGAAGCCCGTCCTTAAGCCCCTGGAGGTAATCCGAACGGCTCCCCTTTACTTTATTTGTTTTCTCTGACATAATTCTCCCTTTTCCGCAGGTCATATTGACAACTTTATTATTTTAGCACAATCACGGGAATAAATCAATACAAAATATACGGACTTCCGCAATTTATTACATATATAATTCACAAAAATTCCGGTCGGCTCTTGCAATTATTAAAGAAAAATGCTAAAATGATAATATGTGCTGAAAAGCATTACAAAAACGAATACAAATAAAAAGGAGAAAACAAATGGGAAACATTTTCGTAATTATCGCATTTGTGGCTTATGCCCTTGTTATTCTCGGAATAGGAATTTTTTCCTACAAGAAATCCAAGAGCATGAACGATTACTTTATAGGCGGGCGGCAGCTCGGAAGCTGGACAACGGCTATTTCAGCCCAGGCTTCGGATATGAGCGGCTGGCTGCTGATGGGTCTGCCCGGCGCGATCTTCGTCAGCGGGCTGACTGAAAGCTGGATCGCGATAGGTCTTTTCATCGGTACATACCTCAACTGGAAGATACTCGCGGCAAGGCTCCGTAAGATGTCCTACGCCGCCGGCGACGCCATCACTATCCCGGAGTACTTCCAGAAGCGCTTCTTCACGCAGAATCCCGTTATACGCTTCGCGTGCGCGGCAATTATTTTCGTGTTCTTCCTTATCTACACCGCTTCCGCATTCAGCAGCGGCGCCAAGCTGTTCAACTACATGTTCGGCACGGATTACACGCTTTCCCTTACCATCGGCGCGCTCATCATCATTTCCTACACCTTCCTCGGCGGATTCTTCGCGGTCTGCTGGACTGACCTCATTCAGGGTCTGCTGATGTTCGCGGCTCTGGTCATAGTTCCGCTGGTGTGCATTATCCAGACTCCGGACGTTTCCGCAGTGCAGTTCCTCAACGCTGACGGCGCTGTTATCTCCAACTACCTCAACCTCTTTGAGGACGTAAACGGCAACATCGCATGGACCACTATCCTTTCCGGTCTGGCGTGGGGTCTCGGCTACTTCGGAATGCCGCATATCCTGGTCCGCTTCATGGCTATAAAGTCCAGCGATCTCATCAAGAAGTCGCGTATAATCGCGACCATCTGGGTTTTCATTACCCTCGGCGCGGCTGTGCTGGTCGGAATTTTCGGCTACATCTTCCTGAACTCCGCAGGCAACGAGGCTATGCTGGCTGAATTCAACGCCATCGGCGACGCGGAAAGGATCTTCATGTTCCTCAGCGGTAAGCTCCTGCCCGGTATCATCGCGGGTATCGTGCTCGCGGCTATCCTGGCGGCTATCATGAGCACCGCGGATTCCCAGCTCCTCGTGACCGCTTCCTCTGTGAGCAACGATATGTTCAAGCTCTTCAAGAAGGACGCCAAGGAAAAGACCCTCATGTGGATCAGCCGCGGCACCGTTATTGCAGTCGCAGTCATTGCGTACATCATCGCCCTCGACCCGAACAGCTCGGTAATGGGTCTGGTTTCCTACGCATGGGCAGGCCTCGGAGCGGCGTTCGGTCCGGCTATGCTGCTCTCGCTGTTCTGGAAGCGCATGACCATGAACGGCGCAGTTGCCGGTATTATCTCCGGCGGCGCGTCCGTTGTCATCTGGGAGACTATCCCGATGATCCCTGCAGACGGCGCGTTTGTAAGCCTCTCCGCTGCAACCGGTATTTACTCGCTGCTGCCTGCGTTCATTATCGCGCTGGCTGCCGTAATTATCGTGTCCCTCTGCACCAAGGTCGACAGGCAGAAGGTCGACGAGCTTTTTGCAAGGGCTAACGCTAAGGAGACCGAGGCTCAGGCTATCGGGGAATAATCAAGATATCTTTATAAAGCAATGGGCTGCACGAATGCAGCCCATTGTTTTTAGTTGAGGTTAGCTCTCGCTGATAAAGGGAAGGACCTCTTTGTCAAGGTCGAATATGGTGATTTCAATATTCTGGTCGTTGGGTGTTATCCACTCCATTTCAGTCTTGTGCCTTTTAAACAAAATATTGTCCTTAAGGGGTTCTAGACCAAAACTGAGTTTGTATAGATGCTTGTAATTTTTAAGGTCGTTATAAATTTTGTTGTAATTTATAACCGAATCTTTGTCAACAAGTGAATGATCAGCATAATACCAAAAATCAGCGCTGCTTAACGAATAGAATTTATATTCAGGCAAGTAGGCTTTATAAGAAGGCGCGGTATCACTCAGATCAATCACTAAAACAGCGTCATCGGGTAATTCGCTTCTTACAAATTCAGCAGTTACCTTTGAATAGCTGTAATCTGTGAAATAGTCCTTGATAAGTTGATAGCTACCCATTGGGATCGTTGCGGCAATATATGTGCAGAACAAAACGAAGAATGCTTTGTCAAACTGCTTGTCTATGCCTCTGAACCATGTGATGAATCGCTTGCCGACGGCTGACGTATTCTTATCGAGCGGTTTTGGCTCTTTGTATACAGGGGTTTCGGTATTGAGGGCAAACCAATAAATAATCACATAGGTGAACAGAAAAAGCGAAGCGCGCGGTGGGAGCGTATACCAGACAACGCAGCATATCACGGAATAAACGCCTGTAAATACGAGCATTACAATAAAATGCTTTCTGTAATGCCTGAAAAAAATCATTGCGCATACAATGATAAGTCCTATGCACGATGCGATCGTCCAGTTGGCAGTAGATGATAAAAAAGGAAATTCCCGGTTAAAAACCGCATTAGAAGTTATCGTTCCGACAGTTTTTACCAAGCCGTCGAGAGTCATTAGTAAATTCAGATTTTCGGTTTTGGAAGCAGTCAGTTCATTTGTGCTCAGGCACCCCAGAAGCGGCACTATCAGCAGGATAACTCCCACGCCCGCAATTGCAAGGCCGGCAAGCCGCAGAATGTTCATTTTCCCTGAAGATGTTTTCCACAGTTTGAACAGGTCGATTATCATGTAGATACCGAGTATTCCGACCAGACCTGACATCATGAGGTGCGTATTTGCAAGGAGCGCAATAAGCAGTCCGTAGACGACAGGGCGACGGTTTCTGTCCTTGTAGACGATGGCAAGCAGCACAAGTATCAGCAGAATGAGGCAGTACACGCGCGACATCACGCTGTTGTAAAATATCAGGCTGCCGGAAAACAGCACAATGCCTTTAAGCAGCGGTCTGAACGGAGCCTTCCATAGAAGAAGCCCGGCAGCCACGCCGGAAATAAACCAGCTTATGAACGGAAGGATATCCGCCGGAAGCCCCGCCTTGGCAAACGGGTAGAGGACAAAGTGCCAGAGCGGCGGGTGGCCTTCATATTTCATGAAGTCGATGATACCGGAAATATCGTTGTATTTTGCAATATTCCACGCCTGCGCCTCGTCGTACCATATTTCGTGGCGGGCGGCGCCGATGAAGGTCAGCGCAAGGTAGACAATGAACAGGCAGAGCAGGATAATGCTGCTTTTCGGTATGCTTCGCTTTCCTGAAGCGGCTGTATCGGTCATTGCTTTTGCTCCTTTGCTTCCTCGTGGTATTCCTTCTCGGTGTTGACGCTCCAGACGCTCTCGCGGTCTCCGGTGCCGGAGATTATCGAGCGGGCGGCGTTCATCGCCGTCAGCATGGAGTGATCCATGTTGTTGTATCGGTGCTGGCCGTTTCTGCCTATGCAGTAGAGATTATCGAAGCTGTCGAGGTACCCGCGCACCTTCCCGAACTCCTTGTAGGTGCCGAAGTACGCCGGGTAGGCCTTCTTCACCTTGGCGGTGAAGCTGTCGGCGATGTTCTCGCGCTTTATTATGCCGATCTGCTCCAGCTCCTTTGAGGCGAAGTCGATGAACTCCTCCGGGGGAGTGTTCCACATTTCGTCGCCCTCGGTGCAGAAGTACTCAAGCCCCACCCAGACGTGCTTCGTGTTGTCGTCCACCATATAGGGCGACCAGTTGTTGAATATCTGGAGCCTTCCGAGCTTTACCTCGCGCTCCTGAATGTATATCCAGCAGTCCGGGACTATGTTGTTGATGGTCGGGGTCTTGGTCTTGTTCTGGATCTCGAGCCGGTCGAGCAGCAGGCCTACGGTGATGAAATCCCGGTAGGGAAGCTCCGACGCGATGTGCAGTATGTCCTCCGGCACGTCCGGGAGAGCCTGCACCAGATCCTTGACCGCCATCGAGGAAACAAGGAAGTCGCATTCGATGGTGCGCTCCTTGCCGAAATCCGGGGAGCCGCTGTCGGTGCAGCGCACGGTCACGGATCTCACTGAGCCGTTTTCCGCGTTTACGCGCACGACCTCGTGCTGCATGAGAAGCTCCGCGCCCTTTTCGCGGTCTATCTCTGCCATGCGCTCCCAGAGCTGACCGGGGCCGAATTTCGGGTAGTAGAATTCGTCGATGAGCGAGGTCTCGACGTTGTTCTTGTTTTTCTTGAACGGCTTGGAAAGCGCGGAGGTTATGACCTTCCACACGGAAAGCCCCTTGACGCGCTGAGCGCCCCAGTCCGCGGCGATGTTTGACGGGTGAACTCCCCAGAGCTTTTCGGTGTAGTCCTCGAAGAACATCTGGTAGAGCGGCTTACCGAAGCGGTTTATGTAGAAATTCTCAAGCGAGGTCTCCGGGAGCTTGTGGATAACGCTGCCGAGATATCCGAAGCCCGCCTTCATCGTGTTGACGAATCCCATGTTGATGAAGGTCGCGGGTTTCAGCGAGATGGGGTAGTCGAAGAAGCGCTTGCGGAAGTATATCCGGGACAAGCGGGTACGCGCAAGGAAAACGTTGTCGATTTTATCCGGGTCTATCTCCGGGTCGTCGGAGAAGGTGTGGGTCCTGCCGAGCACCTTGTCGTCCTTTGAGGGCGCGCCCTGAAGCGGGAGGATATCCATCCACAGCTTCATGACCTCCTTGTTTTTCGAGAAAAACCTGTGGCCTCCGATGTCGATACGGTTCCCGTTGTACCGCGCGGTGCGGGATATTCCGCCGATGAATTCGCTGGCTTCGATTATTATGGGGTGATATTCGCTGCTTTCATTCAGCAGGGTGTATGCGGCGGTAAGTCCCGCAGGACCCGCGCCGATGATTACTACATTTTTCATTTGGTTTCAATTTTTCCTTTTCTGTCAAATATCAGTACCTTTCGTCCGACGTAATTCCATACAAGGACGATGGCGGCGGCGGCTATCTTTACAATAAGGTAGCTTATATGCAGCAGCTCGGTCCCGAGGTACATTATAAGTTCCGTCAGCCCCAGTCCGATCACGCCGACCACGGTGAAAATCAGGAATGCCGCCACGCTCTTACCGCTGCCGCAGTTGTCCTTTCTTCGGAATACGAACGTCAGCGAAAGCACGTAGTTCACGATCAGGCCTACGATGAATCCCGCCGCGGTGGAGATGAACAGCTCCCACGGAGTTCCTCCGGTGAGTATCAGCTCCTGAAACAGGAACAGCGTGCCGTAATCCGCCAGGAATGCGATACCGCCTACAACGGCGTATCTGAAGAATTCCCAGAACAGGCTCAGCAGTTTCCTGCGCTTATCTTCTGTCATCTGTTTTCCCCCATTATTTGAGATATGTTAATTATACCACTTTTCAACATGACTTTCAATATACAGAAAACAGGCGGTTTCAAAATCGTTTTATTAGACATATCCGCAAGCGCGTTTTTGTGGATTTTTCAGCCGGGTGTGAATGGACTTGTAATATCAGGTGTAATATATTTGTTCAATGTTTACATAATCTTTTGTGCAAAATGTGTAAAAAAGATGAAATTTCATAAAGGGTATTGTATATTTGCGATAAATATGTTACAATGTATACAGACAAGTTAACAGGCTCACGGGACGAAAGTTCAGGCGGTCCTGCTGATTTGCTTTAAAATCCCGGTTTGCCGGGCGGCGGCGTCTGCCGCGGCTCGTCCGACCCGAAAGGAATGATCAGTATGAAAGTAACCATCACCGCTAAGAAGCTCACAATCAACCAGTCGTTCACCGACTATGCGACCCAGAAGCTCAGCGCAAAGCTGGACCGCTTCTTCCCCGAGGAGGCAGAGGCTAAGATCACCCTCGAGGAGCGCCGTGAACTTATCATTCTTGAGCTTACGGTAAAATATAACGGTATCATCTACCGTGCAGAGCAGTCCGCGAAGGACAAGAACGACGCCCTCGACGTAACCGTTGACCGCGTTATCCGCCAGATCAGAAAGCAGAAGACCAAGGTTGAAAAGAGCCTGCGTACAGGCGCGTTCGAGGGTCTTGCACCCGAGGCAGAGGAGAAGGAGTACGAGGTCATTCGCGAGAAGAAATTCCACCTCCGCCCGATGTCCGTTGACGAGGCTATTCTTCAGATGAACCTGCTCGACCACACGTTCTTTATGTTCAAGAACGCAGACACCGGCGCTGTAAACGTAGTCTACAAGCGCGACGAGGGCAACTATGCGGTTCTGGTTCCCGAGGGATGAGCAGCACAGGAAACAAGGCGTTAATACTTAAATAGCAATCAGCTCCGCCGGGATTTCCTGCGGAGCTTGAATGCTGATTAGGGCATTTGCACAAAAAAGTTGAAAAATCTTTGTGCAAATCACCGCCCTTGTAATGTAAACGATTTACTGCTATAATATAATCAAGGCAACCGGGAAAAGCCCGGAAAAACCGTAAATTAGCCGGAGAACCGGCAGAAATATCAGAATGATGGAGGAATACCAATGAACTACGGTCATTTCGACGAACTCAATAAGGAGTATGTCATCACCCGTCCGGACACACCTTCCGCATGGGCCAACTACCTCGGCGACCCCGAGTACGGCGCTATCATCTCCAACAACGCAGGCGGCTACAGCTTCGTAAAGAGCGGTGCTAACGGTCGTGTTATCCGCTACCGCTTCAACGGCGTAGGCACCGACACCCCCGGCAGATACGTATATCTCCGCGACCTCGAGACCAACGATTACTGGTCCGCTTCCTGGGCGCCCGTATGCAAGCCCCTCGATCAGTTCAAGAGCGAGTGCCGCCACGGTACCGCTTACACCGTTATCACTTCCGAGTACAAGGGCGTTAAGTCCGAGGTTACTTACTATGTTCCCCAGGGCGCTACATACGAGGTATGGGCTGCCAGGGTGACAAACACTTCCGATAAGCCCAGAAAGCTCGCTGTTACCGGCGTATGCGAGTTCGTCAACGACCCGAACTACGAGCAGGATCAGGTAAATCTTCAGTACACTCTGTTCATCACCCGCACCTACTTCAAGGGTAACTATATCCACCAGATGCAGAACGAGATCTACAATCCGAACAGCGGCAGATTCCTCGGTCTGGCTGGCGCTAAGGTAGACGCTTACTGCGGCGACAGAGATTCCTTCGTAGGCACCTACAGAAGCTACTCCAATCCGAAGGGCATCGAGGAAGGTCTGAAGGGCGACCTCAACTACAACACCAACTCCGTTGGCGCGCTCGAGAGCGACATCGTTCTCCAGCCCGGCGAGACCAAGGAGCTTACATACGTCCTCGGCGGTCAGAAGACCGAGGCTGAGATCACCGAGATCATCAGCAGATACGAGAAGTCCGGCGCGGTAGAGGCAGAGCTTGCACAGCTCAAGAACTACTGGCACAGCAAGCTGGACAACCTCCAGGTAAACACCCCCGACAAGAACTTCAACAACATGGTCAACACATGGAACGCATACAACTGCTTCATCACCTTCATCTGGTCCAGAGCGGCTTCCTTCCAGTACTGCGGCCTGAGAAACGGCTTCGGCTACCGCGACACCGTTCAGGATATCCAGGGTATCATTCACCTTGCGCCTGAGATGGCAAAGAAGCAGATAGTATTCATGCTGTCCGCGCAGGTAACTAACGGTGCGGGTCTGCCGCTGGTTAAGTACGACCACAAGGCAGGTCAGGAGAACCACCCCGACGAGAACGACGAGAACTCCGTATACGCGAAGCAGACTGGTCACCCCAGCTACCGTGCAGACGACGCTCTGTGGCTGTTCCCGACCGTTTACAAGTACATCTCCGAGAGCGGCGATTCCGCGTTCCTCGACGAGGAGATCCTCTACGCTAACGACGGCGAGAAGGGCACCGTTTACGACCACCTCAAGAGAGCGATCGACTTCTCCATGAACCACCTCGGCAACCACGGCATGCCCGCAGGTCTGCACGCTGACTGGAACGACTGCCTCCGTCTCGGCAAGCAGGGCGAGTCCACCTTCGTTGCATTCCAGCTCGTATACGCTATCAAGATCCTGCGCACCTACGCAGTTGAGAAGAACGATACAGACTACATCAAGTACCTGGACGAGATCGGCGCTAAGCTCGATACTATCCTCTCAGCCTGCTGGAACGAGGACAGATGGATCCGCGGCTACAAGGAGGACGGCGCCATCATCGGTCAGCGCACTGATCCTGAGGCTTCCATGTGGCTCAACCCGCAGAGCTGGTCCGTAATCTCCGGCTTCGGAACAAAGGAGCAGCAGGAGAAGGCTATGGACAGCGTTTACCGCGAGCTGAACACTCCGTACGGCGCAATGGTAATGTACCCGCCTTATGTAAAGCACGGCTTCCCCGGAGCGCTCATGCAGTGCTTCAACAAGTGCACCAAGGAGAACGCAGGTATCTTCTCCCAGCCGCAGGGCTGGCTGATACTGGCTGAGTCCAAGCTGGGTCACGGCAACCGCGCTTATCAGTACTGGACTGAGGCGGCTCCCGCTACCTACAACGACAACGCAGAGCACAGAGTGCTCGAGCCGTACGTATACGGTCAGTTCGTTGAGGGCAAGGACAGCCCGTTCGCAGGCCGCGCACACGTTCATTGGCTGACCGGTACCGCTTCCACCGTTATGGTTGGTACAACAGAGGGTATCCTCGGTCTGAACCCCGAGACCAAGGGTCTGGTGATCGACCCGTCTATCCCCTCCGAGTGGAAGGAATACACCATGGAAAAGACCTTCCGCGGCAAGAAGCTCCACGTTACCGTAAAGAACCCGAACGGTTCCGAGCACGGCGTGAAGTCCGTTACAGTCAACGGCGAGAAGATCGAGGGCAAGCTTATCCTCGATTCTATCCTCAAGGCTGAGAACGATGTTGTAATCGAGATGTAATTCTAGATAGAAAAATCCCCCGTTCGTGTGAGCGGGGGATTTTTTATGTTATTTCAGTCTGACAACATTTGACCACTTTCCGTATATCCGCTTTCCTCCAACGGTAATGTACGGGCGTATCCTGAACCTGCACCCGGATTTGGAAGTCCATTTAACCTTCAGGCTCAGCTTGTGGTTCTGAATGTCCGCAAGCTTTGTGAATTTACCCTTGCCCTCAGCCGCCTGTACCTCATAATTGGGGTATATACCGCCTGGCCTTGACCATGTAAGCGTGGCGCGGTTTTCATTTTTGACCTTACGTCCCTTTAACGTGGATTTCGGCGGAAGTATCTTGAATTTCAGCGTCTTTGTGCCTTTGAAGCTGTTTATTCCGGTTATGCGCACAGACGCTATGCCAGGTGTTACAGCGTCCTGATAATCTACCGTGTAGTCGTAACCCTCGTTGAGCGTACGGCCCTCGTATTCTGCCTCTATGACGGGTGTGAACGGCTTTCCTGTGTAGGTCACAGTGGGGAGCGCCTTGAACTTGCAGCCGCTTATATCGTGCTCCTCGCCCGGTCTAAGAACCAGCGTGGAATATTCGTAGCTTCCGTCTACAAGCGTACCGGCACTCAGAATGTTATACCTGAACTGACAGGTAACGCTCTTGGCAGCCTGCCCGAATACCCACTCGCTGCTCTCTCCGTAAAGCATGCCGACAACATCGCCGTTTTCAGTGGTGCCTGTCCATATGTCAAACGAATCGTCGGTAGTGCAGTCGCACTCGATTATATCTCCGTTGGCTCCGTCGCCGCCGAAGAATCCGAACGTCGCCGACGTACCGAATGCGTCGTCCCACTCGCTAAGATAGTAATCGTCAAACTCCACATTGAAACCGATTCCGGCTCTTCCGGTTTCAGCGTAAGCCTGCTGATAAAGGTCGTACTTTTCCTTTGGAACGGTGAAAATTATGCTGGTGCAGTCCGGAATCACTCCCGTCCTGACCGTCACGCCGGGCTGTGAGAAGTCAAGGTCGTCCGGAAGCGTCAGAGCGGCTTCTGCGGTATTCTCTGCTGGAACAGCTCCGGACGGTTCCGTCTGCTCTTCTGCGAAAGTTTCCATCGCTGAAGCCGCTGCCAGGAAAACCGCAAGTACGGCGGCCGTTGATCGCTTGAATTTCATATTACCTACCTCCATTGATTTAAGGAACCACTGATTAAATCACGCCTAACGGCTTGGCGCATATCTTGCTTGCATATTTTCCGTCATCTTGCACAATTCGTCCTAGCAAGGCGTGGTCTCCCCCGGTGGGGGAGGTGTCACGGAGTGACAGAGGGGGCTGACCGACAGACCAGCCTTGCGTCGCTAATTGTTGACTTGAAAGCGCTTACGCTTCCGTCAACAATTCCTCATTGTACAATCTGGCGAAAAATCTGACTGCACAATATATGCACCAGATTTAATCAGCGTTTCCTTAATGTTACCAACATTATACACCATTTGTTTTTGTTTGTCAATAAAAATTCGGTTGGGTATGTAAAAAAACTCCCTGCCGAAGCAGGGAGTTTATATCGTTAATCAATATTGTGAAGCGCCTTGTAGATGTCCTGCATCTGCTGGTCGGTGGAGGCAATGGTCTCCGCGCAGTCCTTGAGCTGCTGCGCAAGTTCAGCTGACACCACGCTGTCGGTCTTATATTTGAGGTCGTGCTCCAGGGTCGCCCAGAAGTTCATTGCGATGGTGCGTATCTGAACCTCCACGTGGACAAGCTCCTTTTTTTCGGAGAGGTACACCGGGGTCTCGATAACCAGGTGCAGACTGCGGTAGCCGTTTGGCTTGGGGTTCTGTATGTAGTCCTTGCGCTTGATGAGCTTCACGTCGTCCTGCGCGGTCAGGAGGTCTGCCACGGTGTAGATATCGTCGATGTAGTTGCACACTACGCGGACGCCTGCGATGTCGTTCAGCTCGCGCTTTGCGTTATCGCAGCTGAACGGTATTCCCTTGCGGTTGAGCTTCTCAAGAATGCTCTGCGGGGATTTCACGCGGTCCTCAAGGTGATGTATCGGGTTGTGGTCGTATTTCGTCTTGAATTCGCTGTCGAGTATCTCAAGCTTGGTCTTGACCTCGCGGATCGCGGACTCGTAGAGATGCTCAAGCTCCATGAACTGGTAGAGCTGGTCCATAACGCGCTGCTGTGCGTCCGCAGGGAGAAGCTGCTGTACAGGCTCAAGCTCGAATGTTTTCTGTTTTTCTTTCATTGCGTATCCTTTCACAAGCGTACAATAATATTATATCAGCAAATGTGATAAATTTGATAATGTTCGTGTGAAATTATTATGAAATATTACTTGTTTGCTTCGTCCTGCATACTATTCAGGAGCGCCTCTATGTCAGCCTGGGACATCTTGCCGCCGGAAGGCGCAGGGGATTCAGCAGGCGCAGGCTCGGGAACGGGAACAGGCTCAGCAGGTTCAGTGGGTTCAGCAGGTTCGGAAGGTTCAGCGGGCGCGTTAGCCGCAAGCAGCTTCTCAATGTCTTCCTGGGACATCTTGCCGCCGGAGGGCGCGGAGGATTCAGCAGGTGCAGGCTCGGGAGCGGGAGCAGGTTCAGTGGGTTCAGCAGGTTCAGCGGGCGCGTTAGCCGCGAGGAGCTTCTCAATATCCTCCTGGGACATCTTGCCGCCGGAGGGCGCGGGGGATTCAGCAGGCGCAGGCTCGGGAGTGGGAACAGGCTCAGCAGGTTCAGTGGGTTCAGCAGGTTCAGCGGGCGCGTTAGCTGCAAGCAGCTTCTCAATGTCCTCCTGGGACATCTTACCGCCGGAAGGCGCGGAGGATTCAGCAGGCGCAGGCTCGGGAGCGGGAACAGGCTCAGCAGGTTCAGTGGGTTCAGCAGGTTCGGAAGGTTCAGCGGGCGCGTTAGCCGCGAGGAGCTTCTCAATGTCCTCCTGGGACATCTTGCCGCCGGATGGCGCGGAGGATTCAGCAGGCGCAGGCTCGTCGTTTACCGGAGCTTCCGGAGCGTTGTTCTCGACTATCTCGGGTTCATCAGAATCGGAATCATCATTGCCACCGAGTGCCGCCGCGAGCAGTTTCTCTATGTCGTCCTGGGACATTTTTCCTCCGGAAGGCTCCGCAGGTTCGATGATTTCTTCGGTCGGAGTTTCGACGGGCTCGGCAGGTTCGGCAGGTTCGGCAGGTTCGGCAGGTTCGGCAGGTTCGACGGGTTCGGCAGGTTCGGCAGGTTCGACAGATTCCGCAGATTCCGCAGGCTTTTCACTGCTGCCGGACATGTTCATTTCGTCGAGCATTCTCTGCACTTCGTCCTGCGACATTACGCCGCCGGAGGACTCCTCCTGGGAGCGGGTTGCCGGGTCGACCTGTATGTCCGAAACCGGTTCGGGAGCGGGGGAGTCGCTTATGCCTGCCGAGCGGAGCAGCGCTTCGATGTCGTCCTGCGACATCTTGTTGTTCTCCACCTCGGGAGCGGGCGCATAGGAGGTTTCGGGAGCGATAGCCTCCGGGGTTTTGGACTCCTCCATAATGCTTGCGACGTCCACCTTATGCTGATTCAGAATGCTGCTCACGTCCGCTTCCGGCTGCTTTGGCGGACGCGTGGAGCGTCCCGGGCGGTATCCCCCGCTGGGGTAGGATATCATCGGAACCGGCTGTGCTTCCGGCGCGATGAGGTATTTGTCGAACTCGCCGCACGCCTGCTCGAAAGTTGTGGTCTCGCCGTCGAATCTTATCCAGTAGTCGTCGTAGGGAGTGATTCCGTGGGTACGCCTGAGTATGTTGTAGACGTTGTATTTTTCAATTCCCATTCTGTCGAGGATAGGGTATGTATAGGGCGTCTTGTCCTGGAAAACACGACACGAGAACAAGTAGTAAATGTCCGAAATGTCGAGGGAACGGTGTATCGTTGTTATCATCAGCTCCTTGAAGCGGGTGATGATGGTATAGGATACCTCCTCGTCCTCTGAAACGAGATATTCGCATATCGGCGCTTCGCACTTCCACACAGTGAATTTCAGCGGGAGCGGCATTTCGAATGCGCTGTTGTCTACTATTCGATACCGGTTCGCCTTTAATACAACATTTTCCATAGTTCTACCCTCCGGAATACGTCCGCACGTATCACATTATTATAATCATTATACCACATTTTTGAAACATAAGCAATAGTTTTTTTATCTCTCCATATTGTGAACAAAATAATTTCGGGCGATTTGTGCAGGTTTAATAAAAATGCCGGACAATGATAAATTATTATTGTCAAAGTGTTTACAGAAACGAGTTTTTGTGTTATACTGATACTAAATAGCTGTGTCTGTCGCACGGCTGAATGCGGAAATAATCTGCTCTTGCAGAACAGAAACGGGGAGTATATATGAAGATCAGAACCATGCTGATGATCAGCGCCATGCTGTTCGCGATACTGCCGATGGTGATCTACACGGTGTTCGCAAACACATTGCTTTCTTCTGACGGCGACAAGCAGTTCAGAGATACTTTACTCGAGGTGGCAGAGAACGAGCGCTACATGCTGCAGACCTACCTCGACACGGTGGATAAGCAGGCGGAGACCATTCTGAAGAACACCGAGGTACAGGACGTGATCAAGAGCCAGAAAACCACGGATTATGTCGGAAATTACCTTGTGCAGTTTGCAAACGAGAATCCTGAGATAGATTCCATCTCTCTGGTGGACAAGGACGGCAAGATCTTCTGCGGAAGCACCGGAAAGATCGGTCAGGTCATCGACAATTTCAGCGCTTATGACAGCTACGCAGACGGCGCTCTCTACTACAATGCGATAATCAATCCCGAGGCCACCGGCGGCGGAACCAACCCCACGATGTTCTACAAGAAGCATCAGGGCGGCGCGACCCTGCTTATCAGCTACAAGCTGTCCGGCAAGGGCTTCCTTTACAGCGCGTCCGGCGGAAGCACGTTCTACAACGGTTCTGTGACTGTTGCGGATTCTTCCCCCAATCACAATTATAATATCGTTGATAACTTCAAGGTAAACCTTTATTACGAGTACCCCTCCGATGTTTTCAAGAGCAGGATCGACAGCCTGACTGACGGCGCGGAGCCTGAGATAATCGAGTACTCTCCGGCAAACGGTTCCTCTGATAAGTGGTACGCCGCAATGGTCAAGGTCGGCGGCGAAAACGGACTTATCGCGATCGCAAGCTGCCCTGTGAACGGCAATGCAAATTCCTTCTCGCTGCCCGCGGGCAACGGCATAGTTGTGGCATGCGTACTTATCTCCATTGTTGCAATTGCAGGCGCTGTCGTCGTATCCATTCTTGTAACAAGACCGCTCAAGACCATCGAGGAGACCCTTGTAAAGGTACGCCGCGGCGACCACGAGGCTCGTATCCCGAACGAGGTCAGCAACAACGAGTACGGACAGATGTCCCGTGCGTTCAACAACCTGCTTGACGAGATCGTTGTCAGCGAGGACAGATACCGCACCATTACGGAGATGTCCGATAACATCATCTTCGAGTGGAATTTCAAAACCAACGAAGTGTTCTTCTCCAACAACTTCAACAAGAAGTTCAGCTACCGTGCTCCGTCCGACCACTTCGGCGACAGCTTCCTGTTAAAGGCTAAGCTCCACGAGGAGGACGCAGAACGCTACAAGCAGGACCTCGAGGCTCTGGGCAGAGGCGAGGAGTTCAAGCACAACGAGTACCGTATGAAGAACATCTACGGCGACTACATCTGGGTTCTTATCAGAACTGCGACCCTCCGCGACAAGGAAGGCAACCCGCTGAAGATCGTCGGCGTTATCCTGGATATCGACCGTGCGAAGAAGAGCGAGCAGCAGCTCACGACACGTGCAAGCTTCGACGCCCTCACCGAGCTTTACAACCGTGAGACCATCGAGAGCCAGATTGACAACGAGATCACCCTTTCCGAAGCGCGTAAATCCGAGATGGCGGTTCTGTTCATCGACGTAGACGACTTCAAGCACTACAACGACCAGTACAGCCACGCGACCGGCGACCAGGTGCTGAAGTTTGTTGCACGCACCATAAAGGGCACTGTGAACGAGTTCGGCTTCGCAGGACGTTACGGCGGCGACGAGTTCATCGCATGCATTCGCAACGCAGAGATAAACGACCCGACAAGGGCTGCGCAGGATATCATCTCCAAGCTCGAAGAAGGCTTCGAGTGCGACGGAGTTCACCTGACCGTGAGCGTGTCCATCGGTATTTCGATGATAAAGGACGACTACAACACCCGTGTTGAGTATATCATCGGTAAGGCTGATGACGCGATGTATTCCGTTAAGAAGAACGGTAAGTCAAATTACGCGTTCATCTGATCTGAGTAATAAGAAAGACCGCTCGGGAGAGCGGTCTTTTTTTGTGCGGAGAATAGATTTGTGCGGGGTTAACTTTCAGAAGCCATCAATTCGGAGCGTCGGAGCGTCAGAGCATCGTAGCGAAGCGGGCGTCTGCTCCTCTGGGGGAGGCGGCGTGAACCGCCATAGGGGCAGACCCGAAGTTGGCATACCCGCGCAGACGTTAAACTCTCTGAAATAAAAGCGCTTCCGCGCAAAGTAACTGTGCGGAAGCGCATATTATTTACCCATTCTCCTATATTGAGAAAGCGGTTTGCCGTGCCGGAATTGACTTTATTGACAGCCGAATTTCAATATGATTTTACTGATCCTCGACAAACTTCAGATCTATGCAGTGATCCGAAATAAGATTCTCAGGCTTGACGCCGAGCAGGGTCTTGATTCCGGAGCGCACCGTGATAGTACCGCTGCACATGGACATCGTGAGAGTGCCCTCGCAGTCGGCGGAGCCAAACGCGACTGATTCCGCTCCCTCGATAAGGGAATCGAACGTGCAGTCGTTCATTATGATCTCGCCGAAGTTCTTATCGGCGCCGATACCTAGTATCTCCTTCGCCTTGAACTCGGTGGAGATGCGCACGTCAGACATTTGGATGCTGCCGCCGCAGGAGTTGAACGACGCGATACCTCCTACCTTGTCGCCGGACATCTTAAAGTCAGCGCAGCCGTTTTTGATGCTTACTCTGCACGGGTCGCTGAAGCTTCCGATGCCAAGCCCGGTTTTTGAATGGTGCTCGATGAACACGCGGGAGTCGTCTATATCCACGTCTGCGCCGGAGAGCAGGCTGCCTATGCCGAGGGTTTTCTTGCCCATCTGCTCGATGACGAGTTCCTTGCAGCGTATCCTGATATATGAGCTGCCGTCGTTGGTTCTGCCGCCTATCGCCACGCTCTTTTCGCCGTCAAGGTGGATATAAAGACCGCCGTTCATGCAGATGTCGATATTGCCGTACGGCATTGTAAAGCCGGAGCCGATGGCGTAGGTCTGGCTGATTGCGGAGTTTATCCTGAGCGTGCCGTCGCCGATTATTTTCAGCGTGGAGCCAGCCGGGACATAAATCCCGCCGGTCAGCGTTGCCGTGCCGATGATGTTCAGCGTCATGGTGCTGTTCTGACCCACCGTTATCGAAGCGCCCGCGTTCTCGTTATGCACATTGATGTCTACGAGGTTCAGGCGGCAGTCGATGTTGTCCTTGGCGCGTATTGCCATTTCGGAGGTGTAGTTCTTGTTTCCGGTCAGGGTGTACTCCATCTTGTTGACGATGATATCCGTGTAGCTGTCCAGGTCAAGCGCCATGAGGGATATCTCGCGCTCGTCGCCGGTGAAGTAGGTCTTGCGGGTGCGGCGGTTCTCGGACTGGCGGTTGTATTCCTGTATCTCCTCCGCGATGTCCGGATTTATCTCCTGAACGATATCCGCGGAGGGCTTCGCGGTATAGTAGCCCTGGATAAGGTCGACGCCCATGCCGATAACGGTCTGAAGCTCCTCGGTGAGTTCCACGCCCTCTGCGAGAGCCATGAAGTTGTTGTCGTGGGCGTAGTCGATGATGTTGCGCGTGAAGTGCTTCTTGCGCTTATCCTTGTGGATATTCATGATAAGGCTGCGGTCTATCTTCACGACGTTGGGCATGAATGTCAGCAGGTTGCTGATGTTGGAATATCCCGTTCCGTAATCGTCTATCGCGACCTTGAATCCGCAGCGCTGGCTGCGCTCAAGCAGCGTCTTTAACTGGCTGGAGCTTGCCTCGGTCTGCTCGGTGAACTCCACGACGATATTCTGCATGATATCGCCGTAAAGCTGATATAGCTGCTCAAAATCGGCGTCCGGAAGCGTGCATGCCGGTATACTGTTGATAAACAGGAGCTTCCCCGCAAGCAGGCGCTGGTTTTCCTTGGCGAAGCGCAGAGTATTGAACATCGTGCACTTCTCCACGTCCTGGAGTCTGTCGAGAGCCTCGGCATGGCTGAGTATCGTGAGCGGAGACAGCCGGAATTCTTCGCCGGACCGCATGAGCGCCTCGTACGCGAAAACGCTTCCGTCCTTCGCGCTGACGATGGGCTGGAAATTATATGAGAACAGGTTCTCGTTAAGCAGCCGTACGACCTGCTGGCGCTCCTCCGGGTCGAAAGTCTCGGCGGAAACGTCCGCGGTCTTGTGCATTTTGGTGTGGTTATCCTTGGTGAGGGTGCGCTGGTACGCCGCCTCGTAGGGCAGCTTGTCGAGCACGGAGCGGTCTGTGAGAGGCGCGGAGATCGACGCGGTGTAGATATTCACGCCATATTCCTGGTTGTGGTGGTTTATGGAGTCCACAACGCTGCTGAGCCTCGACGGAACATCGTCGAAGGAGCCTTCGTCGATAACTCCGGCAATGAAGAACTCGTCGCCGCTTACCCTTACTACGATGTCGTTTTCTCCGGCAGCGCCGGAAAGCGCAACGCCGAGGGCCTGAAGCACCTTGTCGCCCTCCGCGTAGCCGTAGGTGTCGTTTATGCCGCGGAGGTTCTCAACGTCGATGGAGATTATGCGCAGCAGCTTCTTCGGGTCGTTGAACTTGCCGCAGCGCTCCGTCATGATGCGGACGTAGCCGCGCATATTCAGCAGACCCGTGAGGGAATCGCGCACCTGCGCGTCGGTAACGGCGTCGTTGTAGAGAATGTGCCGGCGCTGCTTCTCAAGGGCGCAGCTTATTGTCCTGAGCCACTTGACGTAATTCCGGCTGTAGACCTTTCCGCTCTCGCCGTAGGAAAGCACGACGTAGCCGTAGTTAACTCCAATGAAGTGGAGGGTCGTGAAGATGAACGCCGACGGGCGGCTGCGCTCCTCGAAAATCTCAGGAAGCAGCATATCGCGCGGGAACTTCGCCATGAGGTCGACGGTGCTTCCTGCGGAGGTGCGCTTGTACGCGAGGTTTATCCGGTCGGTGAAGCCCGGTTCGGGGGCTTCGTTGTGCATTACCTGATTGTTGAGACAAAGCCAGAATCCGGTGAAATCCCCGAGAAAATGCGTGTACCAGTCCACCTTCCAGAGGTAGTCGTAGAACGTATCCGCGCCGATGAGCTCCTCTGACATGAAGTTGTAGTAGGAATCCATTTCGTTGCCCTGCAGGCTGGTCATTTCAGCAGCGAAGGCATGGCACAGCCCTCCGAGGTTGGGGGGGCAGCAGCCGCAGGTCATTCCGACACGGAACTGTGCGCAGTTGTCGTCGGAATGCGCCTGGTATACCCCGCCGGTGACTTTCGCGATTATGTAGTGCGCGGCGTTTTTCGCAAGAGTAACAGGGTCGCGCAGCGCGGAGGTGATGTTAAGATAATTCGCGCCGTACGGCTCCTTCTGATTGAAGCCGGTGATCAGCACGTCGTCCGGGATATTCACGCCGCGGTTCGACAGCGATTCGATGAGCTGTACTGCGGTAAGGTCGGAGCAGCACATTATCGCTTCCGGCATGCCGTTGCTGATTATCTCGCCGACGATGCCGGAAAAGTCGTAAACCCAGTCGATTCCGTGGTGTATGCGTTCTTTTGGGATATCATAGCCGCGCTTTTTCATGGCCTTCACGAAGTAGCGCTCGATGGAGTCGTGGAATTCGTCCTTCGGTCCGCCCACGAAGTCGATGACCTTGCAGCCGTGGTGATCCATGATGTGGCTGACCATCATGTCGGCTACTGGTTCGTAGTTGTAAATGCAGTTGGCGAAGCCGTCCACCTGGCTGTCGAACGAAACGACAGGACCCTTGAAATCGCTTTTTATGCGTGCGATAAGGCGTTCCCGCGAGGTAACGTCGTTAATGCTGGAGGAGAATATGATAATGCCGTCTAGGAGGTCAAAGTCCACAAGGTCGTATACGGAGTTTTCAGCCGCGTCGAATTCAGCGTTGCCGGACATCATCAGGGACGAGAATACCGCGGCGTCCATGTTGGCGGCAAAAAGCTCTTTCTGAATTGTGTTCAGCGCGTTTGAGAAGAATACATATTCCGCTTCAGCGGCGATTATTCCGATCAGAGGACGGGATTTTTTCAAGGCGATTTCTCCTTTGTCCTGTTTGGTTCAAACAGGCATACTATCACTATTTTAAATAAGTATATCATAAATCGCGTGTTATTTGCAACAACGGATTGATGATTTTGTGCGATATTACTATTTTTTTTAGTTATATTTACAATCTGACGATACAAAGGCGGTGTTTTTATCTGGAAATGTAATGTTTCACATGAATTTTTGTGCAAATTGCCATGCGGGGAGGGTTTGATTTTTTACTCTATATAGTGTATAATAGATATTATTGACGAAATTTATACAGGAGTTTTTTATTTATGGATCTGTTACTTATTTCTGCGGCGGAGACTGCGGCAGATGACGGCGGCTTCCTCGGAGTCGTAAAGGCTGTAAACGACGCGGTCAGCGGCGTTGTATGGGGCTGGCCGGCTCTTATCCTGCTGCTGTTCGTCGGAGTGCTGATGTCGGTGCTTACGAAATTCTTCCAGATATCGCACATCGGAAGGTGGTTCAGATGCACCATCGGCGCGGTATTCAAGGACAGAAAGGTCACGGCGCACACAAAGGACAAGCAGATATCCCAGTTCCAGAGCGTATGCGCGGCGCTCGCCTCAACGGTCGGGACCGGTAATATTGCGGGCGTGGCTTCCGCAATTGTCACCGGAGGTCCCGGCGCTGTGTTCTGGATGTGGATCATGGCGTTCTTCGGAATGATGACCAACTTCGCAGAGAACGTGCTGGGTATTCTCTACCGCGTCAAGAACAGGGAAGGCGAGTGGAGCGGCGGCGCGATGTACTACCTCAAGTACGGTCTCGGTGCAAAGAAGCACTGCAGGGTTTTAGGCTCCGTGCTTGCCGTGCTGTTCTGCGTATTCTGCCTGTTCGCTTCCTTCGGAATCGGCAACATGACCCAGATCAACACCATATCCACCAACATGAACAGCACATTCGGCATCCCGAACTGGATCACCGGCGTCGTGCTGATGATCATTGCGGCTCTCGTTGTTATCGGCGGTATCAAGCGGATCGCGCTGGTTACAGAGAAGATCGTTCCGATAATGGTGATCGTCTACCTGCTGGGAACTGTCGGCGTCTGCGTTATGCATATCGACCAGTTCGGCGCGGTGTTCTCCTCTATTTTCAGGAGCGCGTTCGGCATGGAGGCTGTCGTCGGCGGTCTGGTGGGTCAGGGTGTCAAGATGGCGATAGAGATGGGCATGAAGCGCGGCGTGTTCTCTAACGAAGCGGGTCTCGGATCCTCGGTAATGGTGCACTGCAACTCCAACGTCAAGGAGCCGGTCAGCCAGGGAATGTGGGGAATCTTCAGCGTGTTCACCGACACTATCGTTGTCTGCTCGCTGACTGCGTTCACGATCCTTTCTTCCGGTCTGTTCGACCTCCAGACGGGCAGGCTCGCGGAGGAGTTCGCGTACCTTGAAAAGCAGACAGGCTCCATAGTGGGCGTTGCGTTCCAGGCGAACTTCGGCGAATTCGGACGTTATTTCGTTGCGATCGCGCTGCTGCTGTTCGCGTTCTCCACTTCCCTCGGCTGGAGCCACTACGGCACCAAGGCGTTCGAGTACCTTTTCGGGACAAAGGCTACGCTGTTCTACAAGATCGTTTTCGTTCTGGCTATATTCGGCGGCGCGACAATGGGCGAGAACCTCGCCTGGGAGCTTTCCGATACGTTCAACGGAATGATGATGATTCCGAACCTGATAGGCGTTCTGGTGCTGTCGCCGATGGTCTACAAGTGCACGAAGAACTACATAGACCGCCACGTGCGCCGCATGGACGTTGAGCCGATGCTGTCCGTGCACGAGGATATACAGCGCCAGCAGGTACTGGCGCTTGAAGCGGAGCAGAACGAGCTGGTCAAGGCAGGGCTCGACACCGACTACGCGGAGTAAATAATGAATTTGTGAATGAGGCTTAAAGCTTTGCGCACAAATTTAAGGATTTTCGACTGTTACAAATGAGGCTGAGTAATTCGGCCTCATTTGTGTTTCAGCCGCAGAATATTCTGAAGGTCACCTCTAAAAACCTTGTTTGAGTGAAAATGTGTATAGCACACCGACTGCTTCTTCAAACCTCCTCGTAAGGCATACAGCCTTACTTCGTCGGCTTTCATCGCATTCGGCGCACTCTACCCATTTTCCCTTTTCAAACCGATTTTTAGAGGTTCCCTGAAAAAATTTCGCTGTCCCCCTTGACAAATCGGAATAAGAGGTGTATAATATCATCATTGAATGCTTTAGAGATAAAAAGCATAAAAGCATAAAAGTGCTAAAGCAAATGAAAAGATGAAAGGACAATAGTCATGAAAGAAGTAGTAAAGCTGATGGATTACAGACCTGATATAAAGATAGTTGACGCGACCCTGCGCGACGGAGGTCTGGTGAATAATTTCCGTTTCACGGACGAGTTCGTAAAGGATCTGTATCAGACCAACATCAAGGCGGGCGTGGACGTTATGGAGTTCGGCTACAAGGCTGATAAGGAGATGTTCGACGTAAAGGATTTCGGCAAGTGGAAGTTCTGCGACGACGAGGATATCCGCGCGGTAGTAGGCGACAACAACACCGATCTCAAGATCGCCGTAATGGCGGATGTTGGCAGATGCAACTACAAGCAGGACATCAAGCCCCGCGCTGAAAGCCCGGTCGACGTTATCCGCGTTGCCACATATATCAACCAGATTCCGTCCGCTGTCGACGTTATCGAGGACGCCGTTGCAAAGGGCTACGAAGTTACCTGTAATATAATGGCTATCTCCAATGCGCAGGAGGCGGATATCCGCGTTGCGCTCGACCTGCTCGGGAAGTCGCCGGTGAACGTTATTTACATCGTAGACAGCTTCGGCGCGCTGTTCCCGGAGCAGATAGCGCGTTTCGCGGCGCTCTACGGGGAGTACGCTGCAAAGTACGGCAAGAAGCTCGGAATACACGCGCACAACAACCAGCAGCTCGCGTTTGCAAATACGGTCGAGGCGGTGGGCGACGGCGTTGACTGGCTCGACGGTACATACTCCGAGATGGGCAGAGGCGCCGGAAACTGCGCAATGGAGCTGCTCCTCGGTTTCCTCAAGAACCCGAAGTACAACCTGTACCCCGCTGTTCAGTTCATCGAGAAGCATATGACAAAGCTCAAGGAAGATGGCGTTGTCTGGGGCTACGATATGCAGTACCTCCTCACCGGCATGCTCAATCAGCACCCCCGCACCGCTATCCAGTTCACAAAGGATAAGCGCAAGGATTTCTCCACCTTCTACAAGGAGATAACATCCCAGGAATAATTCCAGATATCTACAAGCCTTCATATTCTGTACGGTGCGCCCTGCGGCTGAGATACGCCGCGGTGCGCATTACAGTGCGGAATTTCTGGTTTTTAAAAAATAATCAATTTTTTTTGAAAAAAGTGTTGACAAATCAGAAATAATGTGATATAATATACAAGTCGTCAGGGATACGAAGTAATAGAACTGATAACGCTTTACGCTGGTGTAGCTCAGCTGGTAGAGCAGCTGATTTGTAATCAGCAGGTCGGGGGTTCGAATCCGTCCACCAGCTCCATTTTTTAATGGAACTTACAATTGAATATGGGAGCTTTCCCGAGTGGCCAAAGGGGACAGACTGTAAATCTGCTGCGTTTGCTTCGGTGGTTCGAATCCACCAGCTCCCACCAATCAAACCGCATGAACTTCACGTTTATGCGGTTTTGGTTTTATATTAACGGAGCCGCGTCTGTTCATGACAAAAATCACACATATTAATCCAAAAGCAGCCAATGTGAATTGACTGCTTTTTGTTTTTATCTGGCGGAAATGCTCCCGTTCTTATTACGAATTGATCCTCTCGATTATCTCCGGAACGTCCGCAAGGGAATCCGCCTTTGCGAATATCCGCGAATACAGCTCCTCGTCCGGCTGGGTGAGGTCGGGGACCATCACGGTCACGCAGCCCGCGTCGGAAGCGCTCCGGACGCCGTTCGGGGAATCCTCCAGCGCCATGCACCCGTCTGCCGGAAGCCCGAGCTGCTCCGCCGCGTAAAGGTAGATATCCGGCTTGGGCTTGCCGTTTTCCACCATTGCCGCACAGACTATCCTGCTGAATCTCCCCAGCAGTCCCACCTGCCCGAGGTAGTCCTCGGTGCGCTGGATATCCGTCGCCGTGGCTATCGCGGCGGGTATACCCTTACTGTCGAGATAATCCAGCAGCTCGGCGATCCCCGGCTTGGTCTCAAGCCCGTGTTCGGAAATGTGCTGTTTCATAAGCTCCATGCGGCGGGAGCGTATCTTCACGTAGTCGAACTCCTCGCCGAATATGCCCTGTAAATAGGGTATCGCGAACTTCCGTGCAAGCGAGCGGATATTCAGCGCGTGTTCCCTCTGCATGGGGAATCCCGCTTCATTCGCCGCCTGGCACCAGTATTTCACAAGGAGCTTCTCCGTGTCCAGGATAAGCCCGTCCATGTCGAAAATAACCGCTTTGATCATATGTATACCTCACTTTATTAGTTCAGACATATCCGCCGGAAGCGGAGAAGTCAGCCTGATGATTTCCTTTGTGACCGGCTGGGTGAAGCTCACCTCGCCGCAGTGGAGCGCATGCCGCTTTATCCCGGACATGTCCCCGCCGTACATTTCGTCCCCGCACAGCGGAAAACCGATGTACGCCATATGTACGCGTATCTGGTGCGTACGCCCGGTCTCCAGTGCGACCTTCAGAAGCGCGTGGGAATCGTTCCCGCCGACGCGCTCAAAATGCGTGACCGCCCGCTGACCCTCCGGAGTGACGCACCGCGTGATTATGCTGTCCCCGGCTCTGCCTATCGGAGCGTCTACGGTATCCCCAGGCGGAGTGCCGCAGGTAACTGCGAAATACACCTTGGAAAGCGACCCGGAGAGCGCCGAGGCAGCGTATTGATTCTTTGCGCACACGCAGAGCCCGCTCGTGTTGCGGTCGAGCCGGTTTATCGGTCTGAACGGAAGTCCCGGATACAGCGCCGCGAACAGGTTCGCGAGGGTGTCCACGCGGTGGCGTATTGAGGGGTGCACCGGCATGTGCGGCGGCTTGTCGAACACTGCGACGTCCTCGTCCTCATAGATCACCGGGGCGTTCAGCTCCGGATTCGGCTCGGCGCTTTCGGCGTCGTCGGAGAGCCGCACGCACAGCTCCTCGCCGCAATGTACCTCGTCCACCGTCCGCAGGAGCGCGCCTCCCCGGGTCAGACCTCCGGTCTGTTTCAGGCGGATAAGCGCCCGGCGGGAGAATCCCCGGGACTTTAAGAAGGTCTGAGCCTCCGCGCCGTCGAATTCCGCAGGGACTATCAGTTTGAGTTCTCTCATGTTCCCTCCGTCAGAGCCTTGTAGTAGTGCGCCAGTATCAGGTCTGTGACCCTTCCGTAGCTCCGCGTGCCGTCTGATACGCCCTGCGCCTTGATGAATCCGTCGTTCACCGCAGCGGAGGCCGTCTGGACATCGCCCTTGAAGCTGTCGATGTACTCGTTTTCGGCGGTGAAGTCCCGGCGCATGCCGGCGGTGGTGCATTCGTAGGCTTCGCGCCACATGTCCTTGTCGCAGGCGTACAGTGAATTCGAACAGGACTTGAACGCGTTCATATAGCCGGAGTATCGGAATTCCGGATACTCGCTGTTTATGCAGGAGAGGTACGCCAGGAAGTTGCACTCGTTCTCGAAGGCTATCCCGCGGGAATGCGCGCTCTCATGGCTAGCCGTGAAGGGTATGGAAAGGTCTGGCTGTTCGATGTTCACGTTGCATTCCGCGAGAAACGGGAAGTACATTCCGGTTATCCCGGTGTAGCTCCAGTAGTAGGAGAGCTGCACCGGCTTCTGCCTGCCTATGCTCGTCCAGAGGAACGGATATTCCTCCGTCAGGGCTTCGTAGCCGCTTCCGGTGCGGGAAAGCTCGGTGTAGATATCCTCGGTGAACTGCACGCAGCCGTTTTCGTCCTCGGCGAGGTACTCGCGCTCCTGCGCGGCATGGGCAGCCAGATCCTTGCAGACTGCAAGGAGGAACTCCGCCGGCTTAGGGGAGGCGTCAAGCTCCATGAGGCTTTCAAGGCTCAGGCGGTAGTAGTTCGCGCCGTGGGCGGTCATGTAGATGAACGCCGCGAACGACAGGAATCCCGCAAGGAACCTTCCGGCTTTCAGGGCGGTGCGCTTCCTGGAGCTGCTCCTTTTCATTCTGACTGCGAATATAACGACAAGCGCAATTACCGCTGGAACGGCAAGCACCGCGCAGATCTCGGTGAGCGACAGCGGGATAAGCGAAGTCACGAACCCCACCGGCACGGTGAACGCCTTGAAAAGCCCGCGCGAAACCGCGTACTCCGTGAATTCCGGGAACATCGGCAGCAGGAAATACATAGCCGCCGCCAGAATCAGCGGAATGAAAATCCACGCAGCTTTCAGCACGCGGCGGGGCGTGAGCCGCTGTTTGTTCCTGGCTTCAGTGCTTTTTTCGACCCTCATCTGATGGTTCCTCCTGCGTTTGATGATACTTTAATTATACAGTACATGGCGGTTTTCGTCAAGTTTCTGAAAATATTTTTGCTTTTTTTCAAAAAGCACTTGACAAAATGGATAGAATGTGATAAAATATATACGTTGCTGATGAGCAACGGGATGTTGAAAATAGAGCGATCTCAGATAAAAAAAGCGGGTAAAACCGCCTCGGTTTTTCCGGGAGCTTACTTCCGGTGTTTCTGGCGAGTAATATCAGGAACGATCAATACGCAGGTGTGGCGGAATTGGCAGACGCGCTAGCTTCAGGTGCTAGTGATCGCAAGGTCATGTGGGTTCAAGTCCCGTCACCTGCACCATAACAGGACACCGATTTTGATACAATGCGTATCTTGATTGGTGTCCATTTTTTTATCCGAAAGTCCTTGTTGAATGGGATTTGTCAACACAATTTAACAAAAGAGGCTCTGCGATGACTGAAAACGGTCACAGCAGAGCCTTTCCTATTTTTGACTTTATATACTATTTAACGAAAGGTCGTGAGGGTGTGCATTTTCGGTAAGGGGTGTGTACTTTTTAATTATTCCTAAAAATAACAAAAAGTCGCAAGGCTTACTCATTAAAATTTGAGCAGTCCTGTGGCTCCGTTATTTTATTCCTTCAGCTTTTTGAGAACGAGATGATGGTCGCGGCTCTTGTAGATCGGGTGACATTCAATTGGCAGATCCTCAACATGAACTGCACCACCTCCTAACGAATGGAAACAGCACTGAACGGGCAGCCGACGCGCCGCACATAGCCCCATTCCCTCAGTCGCTTCGCTTCCTCTGTAATGGGGCTATGTGCGTTTCAACTTTAGATTTATTCTCAACACAAGTGGCTATATTTTTTTCTGTCACTAGGTGGCTCATTTTTTTCTTAGCAAGTGGATCAGTTTTTTCTTGACAAACGCAATCGGAGAGCTTCCACTTGGAATTGTACGCCTTTCCGTAGGTCTGGCGGACATTGAAAAGGTACATGAGCTGTGTGTCCGTGCGGCTTCTGAAAACCGCTGTGGAATGCTCGCCGCACCTTATGTACCGTCCGATATTGTTCCACTGGTCGATGGTTCCGCACATTTCCGCTTTCGGGTTCTGGAGTGTAAGGAGCATTGCCTCGCAGAAATTGAGCCTCCAGAAGCTGGAGGTCATTCTGAGCGTCTGCTCCCATACCTCCGGACTGCGGAGCTGGGGAAGCCGATGGTCGTATATCTGGGCGATTTCGTCGAATCTGCTCATGGGTACCTCCGTATAATGAAAAATGGAGCAATCTTCCGACTGCTCCATGGGTGTTATTTAATTGTGGATTACAAATTAGTGTATCTGCCCGATAAATGGGAAATTGTCTGTTAATCTATATTTGCCCGTCTCTTATAAATGGTGCTGAAATTGTAGCATCTAATAATCCTTTATATGCACTTACTTTTCTGAATGTATTACCCATCATTTCTGAGCTTCTATATTCTCGTATTGCATCCATATCAAAATCTGCATAATACAATCCTTCTGTCAGATCGTCAGCAAGCACAATTGTATTATCAACGCAAATACCGTTTTTATCCCAACAAATAGGACTGTATGCACAGGAACAACCTGCATTTTGTCCATTCGCATTTGCCATTGCTATTCCAACCATATTCTCATATGCTCTGGTAGATAAAGCTTGAATGCGTGGTTTCATTGCACCACAGTCATTAGGCACAAGAATGACCTCTGCACCTTTTAGCATAAGCATTCTCGCACTCTCAGGATATTCCCTATCATAGCAAATCATTATGCCTATTTTTATTCCTTCAAAATCACAAACCTTAAACTCGGTTCCTGCCTCAACATCTTTTTCATCTGCAAAGTCACAAGTATGTACCTTTGAATATTTCATCAGTATTTCGCCGGACTTATTTATTACAAATGCTGTATTTTGAGGTTGTTCTTTGCCTTTTGTAAACGATGTCAGTACAACACCTATACAATGTTTTTTTGCAGTTTCACATATTTTCATGACAACTTCGTCTTCACAGGATATGCTTTTTTCATATGTCATCGGAAGTTCATAACCTGTTATAAAGCACTCCGGAAGCAGCAAAATGTCTGCTCCATTTTTTGATGCTTCCTTCATATAACAGATTATGGTATCAATATTTTTCTTTATATTCGAATTCTCTGCACGAGACTGTAAAATTGCCACTTTAAAAATCATGTTTTCCTCCACAAATTGGAATTTAGACATACTGTTCGATAAGCCCACTTGTTATATCGTTGCACATTTCTATTTGCGAACGATTGCTTTGAAGTATTGCTATAAATTGCTCTAGTTCATTCTGGTTAAGTTCCAAATCCCCTATATCAAGCCTAAGCAAAGAAAGCATTAAATCGCCCTCGAAATATGTAACATCAATAAGAGGTTCATTGTTAAGAATATCAACTGCTATTGGCAATAGAAATCTCAGACCTATTTTCTGCACAATTAAACATCTGATTTCTTCATTTTTGTCTTGCCTTATGACAAGTTATTATAACATAGGAGTTAAATGTAGCTTCACCCCAATAGTCGTTTTCTAATTCTTCTATCGACTTGTTAAAATCTATCATCAAACTATTCCTCTAAATTCCGATTTGTAGGGCTGACAAAATACCCTACTGTATAAGTATACCACACACTAAAAGAAAAATCAACCATCAATTTCAGAATCCCTAATCCCAGAAAAGTACGTTCTGACCGCCGCCGAAACGACCTCCGAAATCTCCTCCGCAGTTTTGCAGCCGAGGTACTCCGAAATCAGTTCAGCTGGAACAGCCACCATGACAGGCGGCTTCGGCTTGAGTATTTCCAAGATGACCTCCTCAATAAGCGCACCAGCACTAGAAATCTCACGGATTTTACCAGAGGTGAGCTTCATTTCGGGGTGCTGTTTCAGAACATCAAGAAGAACTGCCCGTTCCTTAATTCCGCACAGAATTTCCGCGTTAGCGATACTGACCGCACCGCTGTCCAGCATTAGCAGAAAGTCCTGTTCCAGAGCGTTCAGCCGACCGAATAATTCCAACTGTTCCGATGTAATTCCGAGTTCTTTTTCAGCACGTTCGCCCAGCACCGCCGATACCCGTATCTTCTCCGATAGAGTGAGTTCCGGGAAACGCTGGCGGTTGGTTTCTACGATTATCCGCATGGCGTATTCGTCCGTTATGAGTTTTCCGTCGCCTATCCGGCAGGGGACTTTCACCCACATGAGCTGTTCTGCGACAGTCCGGCGGCGGTTTCCGGAAAGTATCTCATACTCGCCGTTCCCAGCGGAGCGAACAAGAAGCGGCTCGGTTATGCCCATTCGCGCAATTGACGAGCTGAGTTCCGACAGGTCGCCGCCGTCCGTGAAAATAGGCGAACGCAGGGGAATCAGCCTGTCCAGCTTGATGTTGTAGGATTTATCCTCCGGGAAGCACTTTGCGATAATTTCCTCAATTGATTCTGTTTCCGGAAATTCCGGTTCTTCTTCGATGGAAACTGCGGCGAATCCGTCGTCAGGCATTTCGGAAGGTTCATCGTCCTCAATGGGAATGTAGATAGCTTCCGGCTGGTATTCCGGTTCGGCTGGCTTCGGGGCAGCGGATCTCCGTGCTTTCCTCGGATTCCCGTTGAGCCTGTGCGAATGCTTTCATCTTTTCAATGTTCATGCTGTCCTCCGGATCATTATATTTGGAGCGTATCGCGGATTTTGCCCGCTGTTACACAGATTGGGGATGCATTTTACTGCGCCCCGGAGGTAATGTATGTGAACCCTGTGGCTGGGAGGGTTGTATAGATAAAGCGGAGATCTTTCGGTCTCCGCTTGGCTTTATTCTGTTGTGTGCTCAGGCTGTCTTGCCTTCGAAAAGCTTCTTTACTTCGTCCAGAGGGAGGTCTGTCAGGTCTGCAATCTGCTGAAGATCTCTTTCTCCCTTGTTCCAGAGATTTGTTGCTATACTGATGGAGCGCTCTTTAGCTGCTTTTTCTGCGGCAGCTTCCGCAGCCTGTCTTGCTCTCTTATCAGCATAATCTTCCATTAACTTACACATAGTATCAACACCCTCCTTGTCTTTCTTGAAATAATCTGCCCGGTCGGACAGTACCTTGTAGTGCATTTCGCGAGGATCTTTGCAGAAGAAATCCTGCATAAGCTCGCCCAGAGCCGTGCCGTTGCGAATCTCACCGTTCACATATATTATGTGCGAACCGTCCGTAAATATTGCGTGGTCAAGCTCGGAAATCGTGCGGTTGACCGTGTAAAGCGGCTTTCCGCCTTTAAGCACGTCATGCTCGGTAATGAAAATGATGTAGCTTTCCGGCAGTTCATCGAACTTGTCACCGGGGTTGAGCAGATTTGCGTCAAGCAGACTGCTGTTATATCTTGCGCGTCTGGGAGCCGCGCCGTCGTCGCTGCGCTGGACCTCAACGTCGTACTGCTTGCCATGCTCGTCAACTGCGTAAATATCCAGTCTTGCCGAACGTCCCTGCAAATTTTTCAGTTCAAACTGCGAAACCACTTTTACTACCGTCAGGTCGTCCCGGTTCAGAATCACTCTGAGCAGAAGCTCCGCGCACGCTTTATCCTCGAAAACCTTGCTCATAAATGTGTCGTCCATAAGCCGGAAGTTCTCGATTATGTTGAGCAGTTCTTCGCTATGTTCAGAGCTGATATTGCTGTTTCTATTTTCGTCCACAGTAATCATTTTCCTTTCTTGAATTATAGCATATTTTCCGCGAAAAATCAAGCGTATGTACCATCTGTTTTGCCCTCCGTGTACATTTTGTGCCATTCCTCGAGGATATCCCGACGCTGGAGGGTTATCTGCTTGGACGGCTTTTTCGCGGTCTGTTTTGGCGCTGCGGGAGCGCTGTTTTCAGCCGGTTCAGAGCGTTCTTCCGTAGAAGTCACTTTTTCGCCACAAAGCTCCGCTATGTCAGACTCTGAAAAGAATTTCAAGTCCGCAAGCGTGTTTGCCTGTTCTACTGTGAATTTCCTTTCAGAATCACGATTGAGATACGCCGCAATTTCCTCCTGACTGCTGTTCGGGAGCGCCGAAAACTGGCAGGTTGTCGCAAGCGTAAGTCTGCCGCTGTCGAGCATTTCCATAAGCTCCGTAACAAGCCGCGTGCAGGAAATGTAACGCTGGATAGTGCGCTTATCCTGATGATATATTCCATCTCATCAGTTCCACCAGATTGATTGATAGGATTGATTATATCAGGATTATTTTCTTTAAGGTCACCTCTAAAAACCTTGTTTGAGTGAAAATGTGTATAGCACACCGACT
>ERZ773252.546-NODE-546-length-43359-cov-4.880727_pt1 | contig 43359 bp, 46 predicted proteins | sample MGYA00580517_ERZ773252 | MGnify/ENA primary metagenome ERZ773252 (study PRJEB29015, sample SAMEA2737766) | human gut metagenome | biome: human gut; feature: human-associated habitat; material: faeces | place: China | collected 2012 ...
CAAATTTGCTCATTTATAGTAGCAAAATTAAAAAAACTTAACAAAGTATATTTATTGACAAAATATAACATCTAAAACGTGCAAAATAACGGTGGAGTTATGCAAAATCACAATTGTATGGGCAAAATAAAAAAATAAATAGATATAATAACAAAAAAAACAATGCAAATTGCTATAAAACTTTGCGACAAATTACCAATGGAAGAAAGGTGGCAGCTAAAAACATAAGACTTGAAAAAAACATAAGAATTATATATTATACAGAGTGTGTAAATAATGATAAAATACGAAAATTGTAACCCCTTCCATCAGGGGATATTAACGGTATGTATTTTTTGAAGAAAATTATATCAGCCACACAGGAGGATGAACATTTATGATGGACTTGTATGGAAATGGATTATTACTTGGAGAAAAAACCCTGGACAGCTTATGGATGAGACAGAACCTGACTATGAACAACATTGCAAATGTTGATACGCCAGGTTTTAAGTCACAATATATGACCTTTGAGAATGAACTGGCACGGAAGATCCAATCAGCTCTGTCTGTGAAGAAGACTTCTATGAAAAATGTGGCAAGAGGGATTGAAAATATGAGACCGTCTGTCCATACAACCTTAAATGAATCAACCAGACTGGATGAGAATAATGTGGATATGGATCAGGAACAGGTTGAATTGGCAAGAACAGCTTATGAATACCAATTTATGATCAGTTCTGTGAGCAGCGATCTTTCACGTCTGCGCAGCGCAGCTAAAAACTTTTAAATCATACAAATTATACAGTTAAGGAGAAAATATAAAATGATTGAACAGGTGAATGGGTTTATTACCCCTATGAAAGGGTGGGATGCTGTTGAAAAGAATGATAAAAAAATAACAGGAACAGAAAATGGCACAAAATCTGTGTTCCAGTCAGTGCTTGAAGATACAATACAAAATGTTTATGACACACAGAAGGATGTAGAACAGAAACAGTATCTTCTGGCAACGGGGCAGTTAGAAGATGCCCACAGTCTTCCAATCGCCCAGGCAAAAGCAGAACTGAGCCTGGAAGTTATGATCTCTCTTAGAAATAAAGCAATGGAAGCGTATAACGAAATTTTAAAGATGAGTGTTTAATACTGCTGGCCATGGAATGGAACAGTAGATTTTTAATATTTGCTATATATGGAAATGCAAAGGATGAATGGAACAGTGCAGAATCTAAAAGAAGCATGGCAGAAGATGCCAGGGAAAACAAAAAAAATGATCGCAGTCATTGCAGCGGGGACGATTATCCTGGCGGCAGCCGGACTTCTGGTCCTGAATATGGGCACGAAAAAAGGATACAGTACCTTGTTTACAGGAATGAGCTCGGAAGATGCCCAGGCAGTTGTAAGTCTTCTTCAGGATGAAGGTGTTGATTACAGATACAATGACAAAAACGGCTCTGTCCAGGTAATGTCAGATACAGTAGATAAGACCAGGGCGGAATTGCTAAGCAAAGGATATCCTAAAAGTGGTTTTACCTATGATATGTACCGTAATAATGCGGGGATCATGAGCACTGAAAAGGATAAGGAAAAATATACATTGTATGAACTTCAGGATCGTCTTGGTGCCCAGATCGGATTATTTGAAGGGGTACGTGATGCAAAAGTGACCATAGCAGAAGGCGGAACCCAGAAATATGCACTGGATGATACACAGCAGACAGATGCATCAGCCTCTGTTGTGGTGACAATGGATCCCGGACAGGATCTGACAGATACAAAGGCAGCTGCTATCAAGAACCTGATCGCAAGAGCTGTAAAGGGAATGAATTTTACCAATGTTTCTGTATTTGATGCTGCTACCATGATGGAAGTCGGCGGTGAAGATGAGGCAGGTAATACTGCCGGTACAGGAAAAGATGTAGCAGAGCTTACCAGCCAGATAGAAAAAAGTATAGCAGGAAATGTGCGCCGGGTCCTGGAATTAATGTATGGACAGGGAAAAGTTGCAGTTTCTGTAAAAGGCACACTGAATATGCAGAAGCTGATCCAGGAAACAGTCCAGTATACCACTCCGGATAAGGTTGACCAGAATGATAAAACAGGACTGCTGGAAAAAGAAGAAACAGCAGGGGAGAATACAGGAAGTACGTCTTCGGGAAATGGAGGCGCAGCAGGCGCAGATGCTAATGCAGATACACCCCGTTATACGGGCAAGACAGGCACACAGGCAGGTTCAGATACATATTCCAACAACAGCGCAATAAGAGAGTGGCTGTATAATTCCACAAAAGAACAGCGTCAGATCGATCCGGGTGTTCTGGAAAATACAACAGTAGGCGTTACTATTGATACAGATGATACATCTATTGCAGACGCAGATCTGGTCAGTCTTGTAGCTAATTCAGCAGGTATTACCCAGGAGGACGCTCCTTCAAAGATCACGGTTATAAGAGCCCTTTCAGCAGCCAGTAAAAACACAGATGCAGTGCCGGTAACAGCACCGGCACAGAAAGCAAAGCTTCCATTGCCTCTTTTGATCGCCATAGGGGCAGGTGGGCTGCTTCTGGTATTGCTGATTGCTTTGCTGATACTCAGCAGGCAGCATTTGAAAGCGTCAGAAGAAGAAAGACAGGCACTGTTGGAACAGATACCGGATGGAGGTGCGATTACTGAAAATTCTCAAAATGCCATTGCCGCCGACAATAAAACTAAAAATGATGGGAATATATCCTTGTTAACTGAAGAGGAACAGTCGGCGCTTCAGGGACAGGACGATGAACTTAAGAAAAATGAAGAAATTTTAAATCTGAAAATGCAGCACAGTCTGAAATTAAAACAGGAGATCGGTTCCTTTGTGGATGAAAATCCGCAGATCGCAGCAAAACTGATCCAGAATTGGCTGCTTACTGGTGGAGGAAACGATGGCAGAAATAGAGGAAAGTAAGATAACAGATATTACCGGGGGATCCGAACTGGATAAAATGGATGCGCGGGCGAAAGCAGCAGTGGTAGTTGTGTCTTTGGGAGCAGACCGCGCTTCCCAGATTTATAAATATCTCAGTGAACAGGAAATCGAAGACCTGACTTATGAGGTAGCAAAGCTTGGAAAAACAAATAATGCCCAGGTGGAGAATGCATTAGATGAGTTTTATAAAATGTGCCTTACCCACAAGATGATGACAGATGGAGGTCTGGATTATGCCAGAAGCGTACTGGAAAAAGCATTTGGAGAAACCACAGCCAGAAATCTCCTGGAAAAAGTATCCAAGACTCTCCAGTCCAAGCCATTTAACTTTTTTACAAAGGGAGATCCCAAATCCCTTCTTGCCCTGCTCCAGCATGAGCGGCCTCAGGTGATCGCTTTGATCATGGCTTATATGGATCCTCAGCAGGCTGCACAGATACTGGAACAGCTTCCAAATGAAAAAAGGATACCGGTACTGGAAGGCATGGCAAATATGAGCCGTGTATCTCCTGAGGCTATTGCCATTGTAGAAGAGGAAATGAAGAGGAAATTCGCTACGATCATTACCAGTGAGGATAATATGAACCTGGGCGGTATTGATTATGTGGCAGATGTGATGAACCATGTTGACCGAGGAAACGAGAAACAGATCTTTGATGAAATGGATAAAGATAATCCGGAACTGTCAAAAAGCATCAGGGACAAGATGTTCATGTTCGAGAATATCATCGATATGGATCCAAGGTCTGTACAGCGTTTTATCAGGGATTGCGATTCCAAGGATATTGTATATGCATTAAAGACTGCATCAGAGGATATGAAGAACGTATTCTTTGCAAATATGTCCAAGCGTATGGCAGAAACAGTCAAGGGAGACCTGGAGATCACTACCAATGTAAGGCTTAAGGAAGTGGAAGAGGCACAGCAGCGTATTGTTAATCTGATCCGTAAACTGGAAGATGCAGGAGAAGTAATAATCAATAAGGGAGGAGATGACGATAACATTGTTGTCTGATCAGGATACAGGCTTTGAAAATAAAGCCAGAGTCCGGAAGCTTCCCTTACAGGTATTTACGGCACCGGATGCACAGAAACTAGAAACAGAAAAGCAGAATAAAAAAGAAACGGAAGCTTCTTTAAATGCGGACAATGATACATACAATGGTCTGGAATGCAGTCAGGAACAAATAGAGCTGGTGCTCAGGGAAAAAGAAAAAATATTAGAAGAAGCCCGGAAAGAAGCGGCAGCCATTGAACAGGAAGCAAAGGAAAAGGCAGAACAGATCTCTGAGGAAGCCCAGATGAAAGGATTTGAAGAAGGCAGACAAAAAGGCTATGAAGAGGGACTGATTAGGGCAGAAGAGGAAAATGAGGCGAAACATCGTGAAAATCAGCGGTTTTTTAAAGAAAGCCTGGAAAAAGCCTTAATAGAGATCAACAAAGAAAAAGAAAAATGCCTCAGAGAATATCTGGAAGAATTAAAAGATATTGCTGTGGCAGTGGCTGAAAAAGTGATCCATATCAGCCTGAGATCCAGCGGTTCTGTTATAAGCAGGATGATAGAAGCTGAAACAGAAAAACTGCAGAAAATGGACTGGGTCAAGATCTATATGGAAAAAGAAGACTATGAGACCATGGTTCAGGCAGATGGACATCTGGCAGAGAAACTGTCACGGCTCTCTGACAACGTCAAATTTATAGTAATGGAGGACGGAAAATGCGGAAGCTGTATCATCGAAATGCCGGACGGGATCATAGATATGAGTGTAGATACCCAGCTTGAAAATATACACAGACTTGTAGACAACGCCAATACATAAAGATTTTATGGATACATAAAGTACACAGAGGTGAAAACCATGTATGAAAATCTCCTGAAGTTAATACAGCAGGCAGAAACAGCAGACCGCATTGGAAAAATTGAAAATGTAGTGGGAATGTCAATGGAAGCTTCCGGAGGCAGATCCGGTGTTGGTGATATTGTTATGATCTACAATGAAGCTGAGAACTGTCAGGTTCCTGCGGAAGTGGTAGGATTCAAAAATGGCAAAATACAGCTGATGACCTATGAAAATATCAGCGGGATCACAGCGGGAAGTTTTGTCCGCAATACCGGATGCCGTTTGCAGATACCGGTGGGTGACTTCCTGAAAGGCCGTATCATCAACGCGCTGGGGCATCCCATTGACGAAAAAGGAGAGTTTCCCCCAGGGAAGCTTTATACAGTAGACAGTGCCTATATCAACCCTCTTAACCGTCCTCCTATCAGGGAACATCTGGAATTTGGGATTAAGGCCATTGATGGTTTAAATACCATTGGAAAAGGTCAGAGAATGGGGATTTTTGCAGGCTCCGGTGTTGGAAAAAGTACATTGATGGGAATGATCGCCCGGAATGTAAAAACAGATATCAATGTGATCGCCCTGGTAGGAGAGCGAGGCAGGGAGGTTCTGGAATTTGTTAAAAAGGATCTGGGAGAAGAGGGCATGAAACGTTCTGTCCTTATTGTAGCCACATCAGACCAGCCGGCAATGCTGCGTATGAAATGTCCCCTGGTTGCAACAACGATCGCTGAATATTTCAGGGATCAGGGAGCAGATGTGCTGCTGATGATGGATTCTCTTACCAGATATGCCATGGCACAGAGGGAGATCGGTCTTGCTATTGGAGAACCGCCTATAGCCAGAGGTTATACACCTTCTATTTATGCAGAATTTCCAAGGCTTCTGGAAAGAAGCGGGAATTTTGCAAAAGGTTCCATTACCGGGATTTATACGGTACTGGTGGAGGGAGACGATACCAATGAGCCGGTGGCTGATACAGTCAGAGGTATTTTGGATGGTCATATTGTTTTAAGCAGGCAGCTGGCTAATGCAAACCATTTTCCGGCTATTGATATCAGTGCAAGTATTTCACGTCTTATGAATGATATAGCCGGGGAAGAACACAGGAAAGCAGCTTCAAGGTTCAGGAACATGTTAAGCCTTTATCAGAAAAATGCAGACCTGATCTCCATTGGCGCTTACAAAAAAGGTGCAAACAGTGCTCTGGATGAAGCAGTTGACCGCATAGGTGATATGAATAAATTTCTGGAACAGGAAACAAATGAAAATATCCCTTATGAGGAAAGCATAAGGAGAATGGAAAAAATCGTGGGTTAGCAGTTATAGGAGATGATACTTAAGATGAAGAGATTTAAATACAGTCTTGAAAATGTACTTCATTATAAGGAACAGATTCTGGACAGCATTAAGGCAGAACATGGTACACTTCTGGCACAGATCCGGAAAAAAGAAGCAGAGATACAGGAACTGGAGAACAAGCTGGTATCTGCCCAGAATAAGATGGATGATTTGAAAAAACAGGATGTACAGATAAAAGATATTTGTCTTTATGGTATGTATATCAGTGAAATGGAAGATCAGATCCGGAAAAAACAGGAACAGTTAAAGCTTTTACAGCAGCAGGAAGAAAAGAAAAAAGAACAAGTGATCGCTGCAAAGATAGATACGTCCCGTTATGAAAAGTTAAAGGACAGGCGGCAGAGTGAGTATGAAAAAGCAGCAAAAAAGGCACAGGAGCTGTTTATAGAAGAATATGCTTCAAGAACAGCCAGATATTCTCAAAACAGGGAGGTAATCTAGGTTGAACAGGATTGAAAATACTGGTCAGATAAAAACAGGATATTCTGTGAAGTCAGGTACGAACTCAGAAGAAAAAGTAGGGAATGGGTCAGATTTTGCATCTATGCTGACAAAATACAAGAAAAAAGCAGCCCAGGATGACGAAACAAAAAAAGCAGAAACAGGGGAAACAAAAAATAAAGAAACACAGCCAGAAGAAACCAAAAACAGGGGAAATGAAAAACAGGTTAATGGCAGGCAGTCCGGAGAAAACGTAAAAACAGATGAAATAAAAGCAGAAATAAAAGTAACGGACATACAGGACGGAAAGAACAGCCAGGATGGAGAAAAAGAGCAGGAGCAGGAACTGGCAGCTGCCTATGCTTCTGAAACCTGCTACAGGACCTTTGTACAGATAACAGCAGAAAATAGTAAAATGCCTGCTGCTTACAACAATGAAATAAATGGAATACAAGATCTGGCTGTACAGACAACGTCGGAAACAGGAATGGAGGACCAGACGGCAGCGGTCAGTACCATACAGCAGACAGAATCCCCCCACTCAGAAATAGCTGTCCATGCAGATAGCTTAAAACTCCAGCACAGGCTGGAACAGACCGGAGAGACAGAAGATACAGGGCGGACAGAAGAAACCGGGCAGTCAAAGCAAACTGCCAAAATAAACCGGGAAGAAGAGATGCCAGACCGGAAGGAACATATTTCCGGAAAGGAAATGACAGCCCTGGCATCGCCCGGTTATACAGGAACTGTTGAAAGTTCAGCTGGAACAGCAGCAAAACCAGCTGCTGTTGATACAGGACCGGCAGACCGGCTGACAACAGCCCAGGATACATTGACAGAGGATCTGGGAAACTACCTGGATACAAAGATCAGTGAAAAAAAAGGAAAGCTGGAGCTTTCCCTGGAGCCGGAAAGGCTTGGAAAGCTGACTATCCGGCTGGAGTATGAAAAAGGAAAAACAGAGGTCACTATTTTTTCAACCAGTGCAAAAACACTGGAGATATTAAGCAAAGAAGCAGGGCATCTGGCGCAGATCCTGGAAGAAAAAACAGGAACTCCTACTGTTATTTACACACCGGAACAGACTGAAAACAGGCAAAACATGGATCAGGATCCCGGTCATGGCAGAAACGGCAGGCAGGATCAAAAAGAGCAGCGCCAGAAGCAGGATGACAGCTTTGCCCAACAGCTAAGGCTGGGACTGGCCTAGAAGGAGGATTAAAGTGATATGGCAGATCAAATAACAGTCAGCAGCACTGCAAACCCGTATCAGGCAGGTGTTTACAGTGCCGGATCCAACAGCAAGAACACGATGGATGTAAACAGCTTTATCAAGCTGTTAGCAGCACAGCTTTCCAATCAGGATATGACAAGCCCTATGGATAACAGCGAAATGATGTCCCAGATGACCAATATGGCAATGGTCCAGTCACTTACTGCCATGACAGAGTCATTAAATACATCAGCTGCTGTTACAACACAGACGTATGCAGGCAGCCTGATCGGTCAGGAGGTAACTGTGGCAGTTACAGATCCTGATACCGGGACAGCAAATGGCGTGAAATATGGAAAGGTAGTTTCTGTTGATTTTACCAAGGGAGATCCGGTAGTACGTCTGGAAGGTGATGATACTGGTTATAAGATGTCCAGTGTCCTGGGAGTAGGAAAGCTTCAGGACACACAGGATACAACAGATAAGTCAGAGGCAGCAGGTGAAAAAGATTCTGACAGGGGATCTGAAAAAACAGATAAGATCACAGGACAGTTAGCAAATGCAGATCTGAAAGACACAGGATCTGAAGATACAGAAACAGAAGAAATGTAAAAAGGAGCAAAAGAATATGTTAAGAGCAATGGATTCAGCAGTATCAGGTCTTAGGGCGCATCAGAACAAACTGGACGTCATCGGCAACAATATTGCAAACGTAAATACATTTGGTTTTAAGTCCCAGAGTTACAGCTTTAAAGAGGCAATGTACCAGACTTCCACCACCTCCACAAAGGGAAGCGAGAATGCCGGTGGTGTAAATGCAGCCCAGTATGGATATGGTTCCATGATGGGTTCCATCAGTACGGATATGAGTGCCTCTACACCAACCTATGTAGGTGGTCTTAATGCAAGTGTAGACGGAGAAGGCTTCTTTATTACATTTCCAAAGAGTACAGCAACGGTTGCAGCAGCGGATATGAAGAAAACGGACTTTGATTATACCAGAGTTGGTCAGTTCAATATTGACGGAAATGGATATCTTACAGATGCCAACGGAAATTTTGTTTATGGTTTCCGTCCGGATGAGGTAGATAAGCCAACGAGATTTGATGGAGATCTTGTAGCCATCAAGGTTCCTAGTGATGTAACAGGCAATGATTTTGGTGATGATCCGCTGCAGCTGACAAATGTAAAGATTAACAGTCTGGGAGAGATTTCAGGTACAGTAAAGTCAACGGATCCGGATAAGGATGGAAAAACCGTCAGCATCGGTAAGGTTGCCATTGCCACCTTCCAGAATCCGGAGGGCTTAAGCAAAAAGGGTTCTTTTTACTATGGGGCAGCAGAAAGCGATAACAGTGGTAATGCTTCCGCTACGATCCCAGGAGGAAGCACCTCTTCTTTAATGACCGGATATCTGGAGGCTTCCAATGTGGATCTTGCAAAGGAATTTTCTGATATGATCACAACACAGAGAGGCTTTCAGGCCAATTCAAAGATCATCACAGTCAGTGATGAGATCCTGTCTGACCTGATCAACATGAAGCGGTAAGGAATATGATCTGTGTAGAACGTCTTAACGGAGAGATTTTATATCTGAACTGGCTTCAGGTTGAACTGATCGAACAGATTCCGGAAACAAAGATCCGTATGATGAATGGAGATTACTATCTGGTAAAAGACAGTGTAGAAAGCATCAAAGATCAGGTGACCGGGTTCTTTCAAAGGTGTGTCAGCATAAAAAAAGAGATGCAGATTTAGGAGGAAAAGCAGGTGGATCCTACAACATTACTAGGTATAATCCTGGGTTTTGCTTTAATTGTAAACGGAATCAGTTTTGCCAAGATAGGCAATTTTATTGATATTCCAAGTATGGTCATTGTAATCGGTGGTGCGCTGTCAGCAACATTGTCCAGCTATCCCTTAGGGATATTAAAGGATATCCCTAAGCATTTTGCAGTACTTATAAGGGGAAACCGCTATAATATCCCCAAATTGATCGAACAGCTTGTAGATCTGGGAACCATAGCAAGGCAGAGCGGCCTTCTGGCGTTGGAGGATAAAGCGGCGGAGATCAAGGATCCTTTCTTTAAGCAGAGTGTCCTGATGATCGTAGATGCAAACGATCCGGACAAGGTAAGGCTGGTTCTGGAAAGAGAACTGGATAATATGATGGTCCGTCACGACCAGGCGGCAGGTCTTTATGAAAAAGCTGCATCTTATGCACCGTCCTTTGGCATGATAGGTACCCTGATCGGTTTGATCAACATGCTGAAGGGAATGAATATGGATGCAGGCGGTTCATCTACTATCGGAAGCGACATGTCAGTAGCATTGATCACAACCTTTTACGGCTGTATTCTTGCAAATGTTATTTTTAATCCGATCGCAAAGAAACTGAGGATCCGTCAGGATGAGGAAGAACTGTATTGTTCTACTATCATTGAAGGAATCATTGCCATACAGGCAGGAGAAAATCCAAAATACCTGAGAGAACATCTTCTTGCATCGATTAAACAGTCACAGCAGCAGAAGATTCTTGCAAAAGCAGGAGATGGAGGTTCCCAGGGGAAGGAACAGGAAGATAAATGAGTAAGAAAAATCGCCCCACAGACAGCGGCGGCAACTGGATGGATACTTATGGAGACATGGTAACATTGCTGCTTACATTTTTTATCATGCTGTATTCCATGTCTAACCTGGACGCACAAAAATGGAGTGTTTTTGTGAAAAGCATTCCAAGCATACAGAACCAGGGATCAGAGAATATTACCATTAATTCCCAGATGTCAGATACACCAGATGTGGATAGCAAAGGCCAGGAGATCGGCCAGGAGATTGCCCAGGAAGCTCTTCAGACAGAAGATGTAAATAAGCTGTATCTTACAATTGCTGAAAGCCTGAATGAGTTGGGGGTCAAGGATGCTACGATCATCAGAGGAGATGATTATACTTATGTTTCTTTTGCAAATAATGTGTTTTTCGGTGCAGACAGCTCCGTGCTTACACGGGAAGGACAGGCAGTCCTCTATACATTTGCAAAAGCCATAGCTCCTGCAGCAGGTGGGATTGAACAGGTTAATATCATGTCCCACACTGCGAAAGTAACAGATAATTCACAGATCAATCCACAGACTATACGAAAAGACCGTATCCTTTCGGCGATGAGATCTGCAGAAGTATGTATTTACCTGCAGAATCAGAATGTAATAAAGCCGGAAAAACTGGTGGATATAAGTTATGGTGAATATCGCCCTATAGCAGATAATTCCACAGAAGAAGGAAGGATAAAAAACCGCAGGATTGAATTTTTGCTTTTAGATAATGGGGCAAAAGAAAGAGACCTGAATGAGTATTATAAAGAGTTTAAGAGCGGTGAATATACGAACACCACAGTGGTAACAGTAGGGCAGTCACAAAGCTCTTCCCAGGATGGTGGAACTGTACCGGCAGATACAGAGGCACCGGCAGATACCGGTGCAGCAGATGCAGGTGCAGAAGATGCAGGTGCAGAAGATGCAGGTGCAGAAGATGCAGGTGCAGAAGATGCAGGGTCTGTGGAGAAAATGCAAAATACCAGTGAATAAGAGAGGTCAGGAAGAATGGCAGATGTTTTATCACAAAGCCAGATAGATGCACTTTTAAAATCCATGAGTGCAGATGCACCAGCACAGGAAACGAAAACCGAATCTGTACAGCCTCTGTCGCCAGAAGAAAAGAACTATATTAAATACGACTTTTTCAGCCCGAGGAAATTCACAAAAGAAAAAATGAAGATCCTCAGGAGTGTATTTGAGAATTATGCACGTATTCTTACTTCCCAGATCAACGGTATTTTCCGCGTGATGACGGACATAACGGTGCTGGATGTACAGGAAAGAAGGTATTACGAATACGTAAATGCCCTTCACGAAAACGACTGCATGACAATGATAGACGCATCAATAGCAGGAGAAGAAAAAATGAGTGTTCCACTGATGCTGTTTGTAACTCCGGGTATGGTGATTACACTGATCAACCATATGCTGGGGGGCGAAGATGTTGTAGCAGTAGAGGATGATTACCGGTATTCCGACGTGGAACGTGCTTTGTACAAGCGGATTGTAGAATATATGACAGGTACCTTAAAGGATGGATTTTCGAATTATGTGAGCATTGTTTTTTCCGTAGAACATGTAGAAGAAAATCCAACCATGGTCCAGGATGTAGGTCTGGATGAAACAGTAGCCATTATCATTTTAAATGTGGACATATCTGGACAGGCACAGGAAAAATTAAAGATCTGCCTTCCGGGCAATCTTCTTACGGTGATCTTTCACAGTATTGACGACCGTAAGCACCTGGCAAGAGGATTTTCTTATCAGGATAATAAAGAGAAGATCATGGATAATATCCGTTACTCCAAACTGCCTATTACAGGACAGCTTGGCACGGTACAGCTGGATCTGAAAGGACTTTATCAGATCCAGGTAGGAGATGTGATCGATCTTGGAAAGTCAAAAGACAGTCCGGTCAGACTTTTTGTAGGACGTCAGCCTTGGTTTACAGGACAAATGGGATGTTATAAGAAAAATGTGGCTGTGAAGATTGAAAAATGCATTGCGTCACAAATAGAAGAAAAGAAAACGGATATAATGCCGCAGAAGGAAGAAGATCCTGATAACAGTGACGGATCTGTAAAAGAACAAGGATAAATACGCTCCGAAATACGGGAGTATAAATTAAGAATGAAGGAAGAAGAGGAATAAGAAATGGCTAAGATAATGCTGGTAGATGATGCTGCTTTTATGAGGATGATGATCAAGAAAGCTCTCAGTTCAAGTGGATATAACGATTTTATCGAGGCACAGGATGGGGCAGAAGCAGTAAAAAAATACAGTGAGGAAAAACCGGACATGGTAATTATGGATATCACCATGCCAAATATGGACGGGCTTCAGGCTTTGAAAAAAATTCGTGAAGGTGATCCAAATGCCAAAGTTGTTATGTGTACAGCAATGGGACAGGAAAGCATGGTTGTAGATGCGATCAAATCAGGTGCCCGTGATTTTGTGGTGAAGCCTTTTGATGCACAGAGAATTGTAAAAACTGTAAATGACATTTTAGGAAAATGATCCATAAGGAGGGAACTGTTATGGCATTTTTAGGTTCATTTGATATAAGCGCTTCTGGAATGAGCGCACAGCGTGTCAGGATGGATATTGCGGCAGAAAACATAGCAAATATGGACACAACGCGGACAGAGTCAGGTGGTCCATACCGAAGGAAAAATGTACTTCTTGAAAGCTATTCAGATACGTCTTTTGCCCAGGCAATGGAAAATGCAGCACGGGGAAAAGGAATAACCAGCCGTCATGCAGGAGTAAGAGTTTCTGGCATTGTGGAAGATGACAGAGAAGCTAAGAAAGTTTACAATCCGGATCATCCGGATGCGGATGCAGACGGCTATGTGACTATGCCAAATGTGGATGTGCTGAAGGAAACGGTAGACAGCATGTCAGCTACCCGGTCTTATGAAGCAAATGTAACAGCGTTAAACGCAATTAAGCTGATGGCTCAGAAAGCACTGGAAATTGGTAAGTAAAAAACAGGAGGAAAATAAAAAATGGGTGCACTCAGCTTTAATGAGATGGAAATAGATGCTCTTGGGGAGATGATGAATATCAGCCTCGGAGCATCAGCGACAGCAATGTCTACCCTTTTAGGATCTACCGTTCACATTACGACTCCAAAGGTAAAGATCCTTACAAGGGATCAGTTTGAGTTTAAAAAGCTGGAACCGGCAGTAGGAGTAGAAATCGCTTATGTAGAGGGCCTGGAAGGAAGCAATATTATGATGTTCAGCAGAAATGACGTGCGCATCATAGTAGGGACTCTTCTGGGAGAAGAACTTTCAGATGATGAATTTGAACTGGATGAGATCAATAGAAGTGCGATCTGTGAGGTAATGAACCAGATGATGGGTGCTTCTGCAACAGCACTTTCGGAATTTCTGAAATTTACAGTTAATATATCCACACCAGTTTCTTTTGAGATCACAGACGCAGAAAGCTTTAAAAACAAGTATTTTCCGGAAGCAATTCCTATGGTGGTCATTTCCTTTACCCTTGAGATCGAAGGAAAGCTGAAAAGTGAGTTTTTAAATATTATGCCGGAAAAGCTTGCCAAAAGGCTTTTGGAACCATTTGAGATATCCCTGGAAGAAGCAGCAGAGGTTCAGACAGAAAATAAGGAGTCAGGATCAAAGGCAGCAGAAGAAACTGCAGAGAAGGTAATAGAAGAGGCAGCAGAGAAAGAAAAAACGCAGCCTGATCCAGAACCAGCACCTACACCGCAGCCAGAACCGGCCCCACAGCCAGCACCGGTCCCGCAGCCAGCACCGGTCCCACAGCCAGCATCTACACCGCAGCCAGCACCTACATCGCAGCCGGTATATTCCCAGATTCCAGCTGGTATTTCTGCAGATATGAATCCGGCTATTTTACAGCTTTTGAATCAGATGCAGCAGTCACAGGTGCAGATGATGCAGCTGATGCAGGATATGGAAAAACGGGAACAGGAAGGGAAAAAGGAATCCAGGGAACCTGCCCTGATCCGGCCGGCCAATGCGCCTGGTCTTGAATCTTCTGGAAGTGAAAATGGAGAAGAAAGCGCCAACCAGGAAATGCTCATGAAGGTGCCGTTGGAGATATCAGTGGAAATAGGACGCACTAAGAAATTGGTAAAGGATATTCTGGAGTTTACCCAGGGATCTCTTGTGGTCCTGGACAAAATGGCAGGAGAACAGGCAGACCTGTATGTAAATGGACAGTGTGTTGCCAGAGGAGATATTGTAGTAGTAGAGGATAATTTTGGTATCCGTATTACTGATATTGTAACCAGGGATATCAATCCGGAGAGCCTTTAATATGATAACAGATATTGTTTCTACAACAGGTATGCTGCTTGCTTTTGTAGTCATTTTGTTTTTGGCATGGCAGGCAAGCCGGTACCTGGGGAAAAACGCCCCTTATGGAAATAAGGGGGGAAAGATGCGGATACTGGAACAACTAAAAGTAGGAAATGATCAGTACATTATTCTTCTTAAACTGGATGAAAACCAATATCTGCTTGGGACCAGTCAGACGGGGATCCAGGTTCTGGAACGGTTTAAGGAGGAGAAAACGAATGAATGAGCTGATTACAGGCTTAAATGGAGGAAATGTTCCTGCGCTGGATATTATCATGCTGCTTACCTTTGCAGCATTGCTTCCTTCCATTGTGGTTATGATGAGTTCCTTTATGCGTATTATAATCATACTTTCTTTTACGAGAAATGCAATGGGAGTCCAGCAGACGCCGCCTAATATGGTATTAACAGGCATGGCACTTTTTTTGTCGCTGTATATTATGAGTCCGGTTATAGGTCAGATCAATACGGTTGCCTACGAGCCCTATAAAAATGGGGAGATCACACAGCAGGAGGCAGTAAGCCGCATGGCAGATCCACTGAAGCAATTCATGCTTCGCAATACAGAGAAGGATACGCTGGATCATTTTGTACAGATGTCAAAACAGGAAGTTAAGAAAGATGTGAAAGAATATCCTCTTACTGTTGTTGTACCAGCTTTTATGACCAGCGAATTAAAAAAAGGGTTTCTTGCAGGATTTCTGATTTATCTTCCATTTCTGCTTATAGATATAGTGGTGTCTACCACCCTTATGTCCATGGGTATGGTAATGCTTCCGCCAACTATGGTCTCTCTTCCCTTTAAGTTACTTTTATTTATTACAGTAAATGGCTGGGAACTTTTATTTTCCAGTCTGGTACAAAGCTTCCGGTAGGAAAGAGGTGGGAATATGACAGAAGTGCAGATCCTGGATATCATGTATGAAGCATTTCAGCTGGCAATGAAGCTGTCGCTGCCATTTCTGTTGATCAGTATGATCGTAGGTGTGGTCATTGCTGTTTTTCAGGCAGCCACACAGATCAATGAACAGACAATGACATTTGTCCCCAAGCTGCTGGCTATTATGGTGCTTTTAGGTTTTTTAGGAAGTTCTATGCTGGTCATGCTTCAGGAATTTTTTCAATACATAGTGGAATTGATCGCAAAGGGGTAAAGAAGATCTATGTTTATCACATTTTCAATGGCAGTGATGCGTATGAGCGGAGCCATCGGATTCAATCCCCTTTTTGGAAAAAGTAATTTTCCTGTAAAAATAAGGGCATATTTTATTTTTGCCCTGTCACTGCTCCTGTATCTGTCTGCAGACCAGACCCAGATGGCATATCCGGGATCAATGGCAGAATACATCCTGATGCTTGCGGGAGAGCTTTTTCTTGGGGCAGTGTTAGCCTTTGCAATGGAACTGGCATTCCTTACGATCCGGTTTGCTTCTTCCATTATGGATTATTCAATGGGACTTAGCATGGCTCAGGTTTATGATCCCCAGTATGGAACCCAGTCAACGGTCAGTTCCGGTATTTATTATGCATTTATGGTACTGATCTTTTTTGCCAGCAACAGTCATTTGCGGCTGTTAGCATTGTTTTACCAGTCGGTACAGCTGATCCCTTTTGGAAAAGTGACATTTAATCCCATGCTGGTCCATGTGATCACAGCTGGATTCTGCCAGGGGATCCTTACTGGTATGCAGTTTGCATTTCCAATGATAGCAATTGAGCTTGTATCAGAACTGGCAATGGGGATTCTGATGCGTATCATTCCCCAGATCAATGTTTTTACGGTAAATTTCCAGGTAAAGATCATAATGGGGCTTTTGATGATGCTGCTACTGTTTTCGCCAATGGCAGATTATATAGATACCATCTTTACATATATGTATCAGATGATGTGGAAGCTTTTAAGCAATATGAAACCAGTCTGAAAGGAGTGTCATAGAAGATGGGACAGAGTGGCCAGGAGAAAACCGAACAGCCTACCGCCAAAAAGCGGCGGGATGCCAGAAAAGAAGGAAATATCTTCCAAAGCAGGGATGTAGCTACCGTAGTGATCTTGGCTGGCATATTTTTCGGGATCCGCATATGGCTTCCTTTTATATATGGACAGATGAAAAATTATATGACCTGGGTCATAGATGGAGCAGCCCGGTCCTCAGAAGATATGCTTTCAGCCAGCCTTGTTTTTGTTACACTGTCTGTGTTTTTAAAATGTGCGCTTCCTCTGTTGCTTTTAGCCCTTTTACTTGGAATTGTGGCGCATGGAGTACAGACACGTTTTAATGTATCTTTTAAATCCATACGGCCAAAATGGAACAGGCTTAATCCTCTTTCAGGTATAAAACGTCTGTTTTCCATGAAAAATGTAGTAGAGTTGGTGAAAAACTCCATCAAGATAACCCTGCTGCTGGTATTGCTTTATAACATACTGAAACGGGATCTGCAGCCCATGGCATCAATGATCGATATGAATCCTACAGCATCTGCGGCTTATATGATGAAAATGATCTTTGATCTGCTGATACGTGTATGTATTGCCTTTACGGTCATTGCCTTTGGCGATTATCTGTATCAGCGCTGGGAATATGAAAAAGAGCTTCGCATGACAAAGCAGGAAGTAAAAGATGAGTATAAACAGACAGAAGGTAATCCTGAGATTAAAAACAGGATCAAAAGCCTGCAGCGTCAGATGGCATCAAGCCGGATGATGCAGAAGGTTCCCCAGGCAGATGTGATCATACGAAATCCTACCCATGTGGCCATTGCTTTAAAATATGATCCTGATCATGACAATGCTCCGGTAGTACTTGCCAAGGGATTAGATGAACTGGCGTTAAGAATCGTAAAGGTGGGGGAAGAAAACAATGTTTATACCATTGAAAATAAACCACTTGCACGGGCTATGTACAATTCCTGTGAACTGGACAGGCCGATCCCCTCAGAATTTTATACAGCAGTAGCGGAAATCCTGGTATATCTGTATAAACAGGATAACGGGAAAAATAAAGATAAAAAATAATAGTTGGAGATTAATGGACGAATGAAACGGTTATTGAGTTACTCAGTGGTTATGTTTGTGATCACGATCATATTGCTTTTGATCATTCCCCTTCCGGCGGGACTGGTGGATGTGGCGATCATATTGAATATGTCCCTTTCCATGATGATCCTGGTAATAACCATGACCATTCGGGAGCCATTGGAATTCTCCATATTCCCCTCTCTTTTGCTTATTACCACGCTGTTCCGTCTGGGTATCAATGTTTCAACCACGAGAAATATCCTTTCTCAGGGAGGTTCATCAGGCCGTGTCATTGCTGCCTTTGGTGATTTCGTTTTAAGAGGAAACGTAGTAGTAGGTCTGATCATCTTCCTGATCATCGTGTTGATGCAGTTTATTGTTATCACAAAAGGTGCAGAACGAGTGGCAGAGGTGGCAGCCAGATTTAATCTGGATGCCATGCCGGGAAAACAGATGGCTATTGATGCAGACCTTAGTTCTGGCCTGATCAATGAAACACAGGCAAAGGAACGGCGTGCCAAGGTTCAGAGAGAAGCAGATTTTTATGGTGCAATGGATGGTGCGACTAAGATTGTAAAGGGCGATGCAGTTATGTCACTTATCACAACTGCCATTAATCTGATCGGCGGCAGTATCATCGGTATTGTACAGTCCGGCAGCAGCATCTCAGCCGTGCTGAGTACCTATTCCATTGCGACAGTAGGTGATGGTCTGGTATCCCAGATACCGGCTCTTCTTATTTCTACTGCAACAGGAATGATCGTTACAAGAGCTGTTTCAGAAGGCAGCTTAAATGAAGATGTATCAAAGCAGTTTCTGGCCCAGCCTCATGCTATGATCGTTAGTGGTGCAGCAGTGGCGGTCATGGCTGTGATACCTGGAATGCCGGCAGTAAGGACTCTGGTTGTGGCTGCATGTCTTATGGGAAGCGGATTTTATCTTTCCGGAAAGATAAAAAAAGAGCCACAGGCATTGGCAGAAATGGCAATGGCTCCTTCTACCCAGCTTCAGGATTCCCCACAGGCTCAGGCAGCTGCTGCAAAAGAGGAAGTAAGTGAGGAAGAATATTTTAAAGATGTAAATAATGTATACAGCCTTCTTACACTGGAGCCAGTGGAGATCGAGTTTGGTTATAGTCTGATCCCTCTGGCAGATGAGTCAGTAGGCGGAAGGCTGATCAGCAGGATCGTTATATTCCGCCGCCAATATGCCCAGGATATGGGATTTGTGATCCCATCCATCCGGCTCCGGGACAGTTCTTCCCTGGGACCAAGTCAGTATAGTATTCGGATAAAAGGAGAAGAAATTGCAGGAGGAGAGATCCTGATTGATTATTTCCTTGCTCTGGAACCAGAGAAGGTGGAAGAAGAAATTGAAGGTATTGAGGCCATTGAACCGGCATACGGTATACCCAGCAGGTGGATCAAGCCTGAAAACAGAGATCGAGCTGAATTATATGGTTATACGGTCATTGATCCTCTGTCTGTATTGCTCATGCATCTTTCAGAAGTCATCCGGCAGCATTCATACGAACTGCTTACAAGACAGGAAGTGGTAAGGCTTACGGAAAATCTCAAAAAAACAGCTCCTGAACTGGTGGAAGAGGCAATACCACAGATGATCAGCTACAGTTATTTCCAGAGAGTTCTTACAAACCTTCTAAAAGAAGGAATCCCGATCCGCGACCTGGAGACCATTGTAGAGAATCTGATGCAGACAGCTTCAGAAACAGGTCTTCCTCCAAGAGAGCTGGACCAGACAGTAGAAAAGATCAGGACAGCTCTTAAACGTACCATTACCCGCATGTACTGTACAGATGGATGCATGAAAGTCATCACACTGGATGCCCAGCTGGAACGGGAAATGGTCGCATCCTTGTCAAAAGGGGAAAATGGCTTATATCTGGCATTAAACCCGGAAATGCTCCAGCATGTCATCCGGCAGCTGGCAGAGCAGATAAAAAAGTTCAGTGGTTTATCACAGAACCCGGTGATTCTGACTTCACAGGTTATGAGGATTCATTTTTACCATCTGGTAGAACCCTTTTATCCTAATATCAGGGTGCTTTCATTTAATGAGATCGCAAATAATGTGCAGATCCAGTCAATTGGAAATATAAGTACAATGAAAAAAGGATCATAAGTGTACGGTCAAATGATATAAACAGCAGATAACAGGAGTGAGTAAAGTTATGGAAGATAAGCAGGAAAAGGCAGAGAAGGAGTTATTTGCGCTTTATAAAAAAACGAAAGATCCGGAAATAAAGAAAGAGATCACAATGCAGTATCTGTACATAGCCAGAACCACGGCAACGAAACTATATGATCTTTATTCTACCACCATGCAGATGGAAGATGCAGTGAATGAAGGTGTGGTGGCGATCATAAAAGGGATCGATATGTATGATCCGGATAAAAACATTAAGTTTTCCACTTACATTACAACGCGGGTAAGAGGAGCAATGCTGGATTATGTAAGAAAACAGGAGTGGATGCCCCGGGGATTTTACAAGCAGTTGGGTATTATAGAATCTGCATGCGAGGACATGAAGCGGGAATTAGGAAGAATACCAACAGTTGATGAACTGGCCAAGCATCTTGGAATAGAAAAAAAACGCTGCCAGAGGATCATTTCCATGAAAAGCAGGAGAAATATCCAGTCTCTTGATTTTTTACTGGAAAACCAGAATACATCCAATGGACTCCAGATCACAAACAACGATACCCAGGTACAGCCTGAGGAGGCATGCTTGTGGGAAGAGGATATGCGGGTGCTGGCAGAAGGCATAGCCCAGCTAAATGAAAAAGAGCAGAAAACACTGGCACTGCATTATATGGAAGGTTTGAAAATGGAACAGGTGGGCCGGGTCATAGGTGTCAGCCAGCCCAGAGCATCCCAGATCCACACGATCGCCTTGCGTAAGCTGCGCCATTTTATAGAAACAAAAAATGGAAAGGGGATAAAGTCAGATGTATCAGGGATTTTATAATCTGGCGTCAGGCATGCTGACCCAGAGCAGGAACTTAAATACCATCAGCAATAATATGGTGAATATCCAGACTCCTGGATATAAAAACGAAACAATGGTAAGCAGTACTTTCAAAGAAGAAATGCTTTATCGTACAGGACAGTATAGCAAAGAAAATCCAACCCAGCTGGCAACTGTTTCAAAAATAAAGACAGCAAAGCAGGTTTATACCAATTATGACCAGGGCGGTCTGGAACAGACAGATGGGATCTATGACTTTGCCTTAAATGGAAATGGCTTTTTCTGCATCCAGACATCACAGGGCATCCGGTATACAAGGAATGGTTCATTTTCAGTAGATAAAGATGGATATCTGGTTTTAAACCAGGCAGGAAGAGTCTTAAACAAAGAAGGACAGCCTGTCCAGATCAAAAATGAGAACTTTACAGTTGATTCCAAAGGACACATTACTGCTGCTATTACAAAACAGTCTGATGGTGAAGAAAGCGGCAGCCAGGAAGTTACCATAGAGGATTATGGAACTTTGAAAGTAGTGGATTTTCCAGATCAGGGGCAGCTTCATGCAGAGGATAATGGACTTTTCTCTACTGCACAGGCAGAAACAACGCCTGCAGATACAACTGTTCAATGGAAAATGCTGGAAAAATCCAATGTAGACATGGTGGAGCAGATGACAGCTATGATGTCATCCCAGAGAGCGCTTCAAAGCGCAGCCCAGTCACTGAAAATGTATGATCAGATCATGAGTAAGTCTGTGTCAGATGTCGGTAAGCTGTAAGGAGGATAAAGAAATGAATATGTCATTTTATACAGGAGCAGCAGGAGCCGGACAGTTTACAAAAAAACTGTCAGTTGTATCCAATAACCTGGCCAATATCAACAATACAGGCTTTAAACCTAAAACAGCGGCTTTTTCTGAACTGATCCACTATAATCTTAATGATTCTGAAAATGCCCAGACAGAGCTGCAGACAGGTTCAGGAGCCAGATTGGAGCGTACCTGGACGGATTTTAGTACAGCCGGTGCTACTCAGACCGGAAAAGAATATGATTATGCAATTATGGAGCCTAATGCATTTTTTATGATACAGGATCCTGCGTCAGGTGAGATCACCTATACAAGAAACGGTCATTTTCACAGGGGAGAACGTGAAGATGGATTTTATCTTACAACAGAAGATGGAAAGCTGGTGCTGGACCAGAACCGGCAGCCTCTTAAGCTGGAAGTAACAGATGTAGAAAAGCTGCAGGAGGAATCAGAGTCAGAAGACGATGACTACGATACAGATGATACAGACAGCACAGAGGATGATACTGACCTTCCTAAGGTAAGTGTATACACATTTTCAAACCCCAGCCGTCTCTTAAGCGTAGGAGATAATGAATATAAAGCACAGGATGGAATGGAAGCTTCTTTAAAATCAGATGCGGCCCTGCAAAAAGGGGCACTGGAGAATTCAGGCACCGATATGGCAAAAGAAATGGTCCATGTGATCGAATGCCAGAGAGCCTTTTCCTATGCTGTAAAAATGATCACTACATCAGATGATATAGAGGGAACGATCAATTCACTGAGAGGATAAGGTAAAAAATGGAAATAAAGCGATATGAAGATATGGACCTGCAGGCTCTGGATGTAATGCGGGAGATCGGCAGTATCGGTACTAGTCATGCAGCAACTGCTCTTTCCAAGCTTCTGCAGAAAGAAGTCCGGATCTCGATCCCATCTGTGAATATCCTGGGATACAATGATGCCATGAACCGGATCGGTGATGCGGAGGAGCTTGTTGCAGCAGCCCTTGTAAAAATGTCAGGTGATATTGAGGGGTTGATGCTGTTCCTTTTCGACCTGGATTTTGCAAATGAGGTATTGGAAAAACTGCTTGGAAGCCGTTATAAGTCCTTTCTGGATATGGACGAAATGGCCAGATCAGCACTGGTAGAAGTAGGAAACATCATTATCTGTTCTTATATAAATGCTTTTTCACAACTTGTAAATGTAGAGGTGGAACTGTCTGTTCCAAGTGCTACCATCAACATGCTGGGTGGGATCTTAATGGTACCTATTGCTGAGTATGGATATGAAACAGATAAACTGATGTATTGCAATGCAGATTTTGTGATCGGCGGAAAAGCACTTTCTGACTGGCTGCTCATGCTGCCGGATATTCGTTCTCTAAACGATATTTTAGAGAGGTTGGGAGTTTCATAATGATCGGAGGCACAGAATTAAAAGTAGGAATCGGTGATATGAAGTTTTCACGAGGGGAAGGAAGGATCATAACCTATGCTTTGGGTTCCTGTATCGGGATAACCTTTTATGATCCGGTTACCCGTCTGGGAGCACTTCTGCACATCATGCTTCCGGCACAGTTTGAAGGAAAGGATTCCAATCCATTTAAATTTGCAGACAGCGGCATCAGGGAAACCCTCAGAAAGCTGAAAATATTCGGTATGGTAAAAAGCCGGATGGTAGTTAAGATCGCAGGGGGAGCCAAGATGTTTGAGATCAGCGGAAACAGCAGCTTTGGAAATATCGGGCAGAGAAATGCAGAAAGTGTAAAAAAAGTCATGGCCCAGGAAGGAATCTGTATCGCAGCAGAGGATACAGGAGGAAATTATGCCCGTACCATGCTTTTAGATCTTGCAACAGGCGATGTGATCGTGCGTACAGTGGGACGACCGGAACGCCATCTATAGCCAGGGCTTTCATTTATGGTGGTGTCACCATCTGTGACATGCCTGTTTACAGAAAAAAGGAGAGAAGATCATGGTCAAAAATGAAAAAGAAGGGATTCTTTTAGAATCAGGAACAAACGAGATCGAAGTAATGAAATTCACAGTTATGGGCGAATTTTATGGCATTAATGTAGCAAAAGTCCAAGAGATCATCATGAGTGAAAAGGTAAAACCGATGCCTCATGCAAACCCGGCAGTAGAAGGCATCTTTAAACCAAGGGATGAGCTGATCACAGTGATCAACCTGGCAAAATATCTTACAGGAGATGACCGGGAAAATGGGCCAAGAGATCTGTTTATCGTAACAAATTTTAATAAAATGACGGTCGCTTTCCGGGTAGACAGTATCGAAGGTATCAGCAGGATTTCATGGAAAGATATACAGAAGCCAGATAAGACCATTGCAAATGGAGATGACAGTGTTGCTACCGGTATTGCCCAGTGCGGAAAAGAGCTGGTGATCATCCTGGATTTTGAAAAGATCGTGGCAGAGATCGCACCGGAAACAACCATACAGGTGACAGATGTAGATAAGATGGGAGACCGTCCTATCTGCAACAGTCCTATTGTGATCGCGGAAGATTCCATTCTTTTAAGTAAAATGATCGATGATTCTCTGGAAAGAGCCGGATTTACCAATATAAAGAATTTTTCCAATGGTCAGGAGGCATGGGATTATCTTTCACAAATACATAATGATTCTGATCTGTATGATAAGGTCAATCTGGTCATTACAGATATCGAAATGCCGGAAATGGATGGCCACAGGCTTACAAAGCTGATCAAGGATGACGAACATTTAAAGAAGATCCCGGTTATCATCTTCTCTTCCCTGATCAATGAGCAGATGAGGCAGAAGGGGAAAGAATTAGGTGCAGACGAACAGCTTTCCAAGCCGGAGATCGGGCATCTGATCACAGTAATGGATGAACTGCTTGCCCGTTTTAAAAAACAGTACAGTCAGCAGTAAGGAGGACTCTAAGGATGGAAAAATATGTATTAACACAAGATCTTGTAACAGGAAATGAACTGATCGACAGTGAGCACAGGAAGATTTTTGACAAAGTCAATACCCTTCTGGATGCATGCTCAAAGGGAAAGGGAAGAGAAAATCTCTCAAGTCTGGGAGAATTTCTTGTTGAATATGTAACGAAACACTTTTCAGATGAGGAGGATCTCCAGAAGCAGTCAAAATATCCGGAATATACAGAACATCATAAATTTCATGAATGGTATAAACAGAAACTGGGTGATGCCATTATAAAGCTGGAGCAGGAAGGCCCGACGATCAATTCCCTGGGCGAGATCAACTATATGGTAAGCGTGCTGGTTAAGCATATCCGGGAAACAGACCGCAAGCTGGCCCAGTGGATCCAGAATGGAGCCAAAAATGAAGTTACAGCTTCTAAAGTGGCAACAGGATCAGCTGTATCAGGGAAAACTTCCTATATGGATACCGTTACAAAAGATGAAAGTACAGAAAATCTGGATATCCGTCAGATCCTGGATATGAAAGAGCTTCAGAGGATCCAGGATTTGTTTTTAACGGCTACAGGCATGACAGCAGCAGTAGTGGATATGAAGGGAAAATATATTATAAGAGGAAGCTCCTTTACCAGTTTTTACAGCCGTTATACCAGTGGAAAACACAATGAACTGCGTGAGTTTACCCAGGATCTTACAGTAGGAGGATTCCGTGCAGGTACAGTGATCGGAGGTATCGTCCTTGGAGATTACCCGGGTGATTCAGCCCCGAGCCAGGAAGTAGTAAGTGCCAGTGGACAGCTTTTAGCTGAGATGCTGAATCTGTGGGCTAATGCCCTTTATTACCGGAAGAGCAATGCAGACAGCGTAGAAGCATTTGCAAAAGAGGAAAAGAAAGTACGGGATGCAGTAGGACAGATCAAATATAAGGCAAAAGGACTGGAGCAGACAGCCACAATGGAAAAAATGCTTTCCCTGAATGCAGCCATTGAAGCAGGACGCGCAGGAAAAGCAGGTGTAGGCTTCGGGGTGGTGGCAGATGAGATCGGACGTATGGCAAATGAGTCAGCAGCTGTATATCAGGAGATCCAGGAACTGGTAAAACAGGTAGAGGAATCCATGGAACGCCTTGGAGAATAATACAGGGAGATCTTTCAGAAAATATTGTATGCAGAAGAGAGGATAAAAGGAGATACATAAATGGTCATTACGGTTTCAAATCAAAAAGGCGGTGTGGGAAAGACCACAACATCAGCAGCGCTGGCTGCAGGATTTTCGATGGCAGGTAAAAAGGTTCTGTGTATAGACCTGGATCCCCAGGGAAATCTTGGATTCTGCCTTGGTCTGGATACCGAAGGAGGATCTACTATACTGGATGTATTAAAAGGAGATATATCCATACAAAAGGCTATCAGCCGCACAGAAGGGATCGATATCCTTCCTTCTGATATTACATTAAGCAGCAGTGGTCTGGAGTATAATCCGGGAGAAGAAAAAGAATCTATTTTAAAAAATGTTTTAAAGCCGGTAATGGATTTTTATGACTATATTGTGATCGATACACCCCCTGCCTTAAATCTTCTCACAGTTAACGCATATGCAGTTTCTGATTATCTTATTATACCAATGGCATCGGATATCCTCAGTCTGGTTGGTCTGTCACAGTTAAAGGAAACAGTAGAATCTGTCCGCATACAGATCAATCCCGGCCTTAAGATCATGGGTATCCTGCTAAACCGCTTTAATCCAAGAACATGTCTTTGCAGGGATGTATTGGAAATGGCCGGGCAGCTGGCCGCGCAGCTGGAAACCCGGGTATTTGACACAAAAATAAGGTCCGGAGTGGCGATTGCAGAAGCACCGGCCCATGGAGAAAGTATTTTTGAGTACAGTCCGAGAGCATCAGCTGTAAAGGATTATGGAAAGTTTTTAGATGAGGTAGAAAAGATCATAGGTTTCAGGGAGAAATAATATGGCAAAAAAAACAAATAAAACCTCACATGTGCTGAACCTTATCACAGGTTCACAGCCGCCAGTTGCGTCTTCTGGCGAAACTCAGCCGTCTTCTTCAGCTTCCGGTGAAACACAGCAGGAAGGATCAGCTGCTGAAGAACCGGTAAGAGTGCCTTCCGCTAATGTGACTGTAGTTGATCCAAGAGAAGAAGGAAAGCTGTCAGAAGAGATCCAGAAGAATCTGATCCGTGAGCTGGAAAAAGAACAGGAAGAAAAACATGCAGAAGAGCAGGCAGAACAGTCCCGGGAGCAGGAAGAACAGCCAGAACAGCCCCAGGAGCAGACAAAACAAACGCAGGAACAGCCAGAGCAGCCCGAAGAGCAGCCCCAAATAAAGGTCGGGACACCTGTACAGGAAAAAACTAAAGAGCCGGGATCTCAGGAAGAGCCGGGATCACAGGAAGAGCAGAAGCAGGAAGATGGTCCAGGTTACCGGGTCGTAAACATTATGGAGGAGATCCTTACTCCGGAACTGATCCTTGACGCCTTAAAAAGCAATGGCACCTGTACCTGCAGCCGCTGTCAGGCAGATGTAAAAGCGCTGATGCTTACCAGGCTGCCTCCAAAATATATTGTAGCAGATAATACGGCAGTTCCGATGCTGTTAACTTATTACCACAATAAATTCCGTGTGGCTGTTATAAGCCAGTCCATAAGAGCCTGTATGGATGTAAAAGAACGTCCACGCCATATCTTATAAATTTTCATGCTGCGCCGAAATATTTATATAGAATCTATAGGATCACAGGGATAAAGTATACAGAAGCGGCGCATTTTATGTACTCCGCGACATCACATGACTGAAAGGAGCAGCAGATATGTCAAGTGTATCAAGTACAAGCAGCAGTCTTGGAAATACAGCTTTAAGAGGATTTGGTGGTTTAGCTTCCGGTATTGACAGGGATGCACTGATCGAACAGATGACAGCAAGAACAACATCCAAGATCACATCCAAGAAACAGGCTATGACCAAACTGGAATGGAAGCGGGATGCATATCGTTCTATCAGCAATAAGATCATAGATCTTCAGGACAATTACCTTAGCTATTCAGCAACAAAGAGCTTAAAAAACAGTGATTTCTTTGCAAAAAACCAGGTCAGTGTACAGGGAGATCCTGACTATACAAAATATATATCAGCGACAGGAAACGCAGACACTGCATCCAGAGTATCAGTTCTGGGAGTAAACCAATTAGCAACATCTGCCACATTGATCTCCGGTGAAAAGAAAACAGATTCAGCTATTACCTTAGGCGGCATCAGCGCGTCTAATTTTGAAACTAAAAAAGTAAAGACCTCCAATCTTTCCGGAACGAAGCTGACATTTGGAACCTACAGTATTACAGATAAGCAGTTTACAACGGAAGCAACCTTTACGTTCCCCACCAGTTATGAAAAAAAGCTGGACGGTGGAAAAACAGAGACAGTTACCATTGATTATACGGCTAGTTCTGACAAGATAGTAGAACAGCTGAATGAAGCCCTTGATTCCCAGGGATTTCTCGGAAAAGATGGGAAGAGCGGTATTCAATTTGAACTGGTTGGTGATGAGATCAAGATCAGGCAGACAGACAGTATTACCGATAAAGGAAAAAGCTGTGTGATCAGGGAAACATCATCTGCTTTAAAGAGTCTTGGCTTTAATTCCGGCAACATGAAACAGGATGATATAGATAACGGCATTTCACTTAAGGAATTTAACGAAAAGACAACTATATCATTGGAGGCTGCAGCTATAACAAAGCAGCCCCTTCTCGGCTATCTTAAGGGAAAATCAATTTCTGTTTCTTATGGCGGACAGACAAAGAATATTGAACTGATCGGCGATAAGGAAGTGATATCAAAATTTGATGAATTTACGAAGAGCTTACAGGAAAAGCTGAATAAAGCCTTCGGTTCAGGAAAGGTTACTGTAGGTAAGGATGGCAGCCTGACGTTTACTGCAACAGACAGAACTGCAAAAGACAGCACTGCAACAGACAGCACTGCAAAAGACAACAAACAGACATTACAGATATCCGCAGACTCAAAGGAACTCCAGAATGCCCTGGGTATCACATCTACCCAGTCAAACAAGATCAGTACAGGAAGCAGCCTGTGGGAGAACAGGAAAAAGCTGGGACTGGATAAGAACCCTCAGTACACTACAAAAGAAGAATTAAACAAAGCATTAGAGAACTTTACAGTCAATGGTACAAAAATAGAAGGCATTACTGCTGATACTACAGTTAGCGAACTGCTTACTGCGATCAATAATAATAAAGATGCGGGAGTAACTGCCATCTATCTGGACAGTGCAAACAAATTTGTTCTTTCTTCCAATGAAAAAGGTGAGGGCCGTAAGATCACCCTTGGTCCAGATCCAGACAATCCAAACAATAAAAAAGATGATGCAGCAAATCTCATTTTCGGCGGGGTAAGCCAAGATGGCACAGATGGTGAGATGAGTATTCTCTATAATGGGGTACAGACCACCATTACCAGCAGCAGCAATACCTTCTCCATTGACGGTCTGGATATTAGAGCCACGAATACATTTAATACAGGCTCTGCAACAGCAGAAGGCGGTGTCAGCTTTACTGCTTCAGCAGATACAGAAAAGGTGACAGAGACTGTAAAGAAATTCATTGAAGCTTATAATGCCATGATCGATGAGGTCCGCACCCAGGCAACAACCAAGCCGGACAGTAATTATAAGCCTCTGACAGATGACCAGAAAAATGAAATGAATGAAAATTCCATTAAAAACTGGGAGGATAAGGCAAAAGAGGGTATTCTGTACAACAGCAGCGCTTTAAAAGACCTGGACAATGCTACCCAGGGCATTTTCTCTTCAATGATGATGAACGGTGTTTCTTATGACGATCTTGAAAAGATCGGAATTTCCTTCTCAGATGATTACACAGCAGGTGGAAAGATCGTATTTGATGAAGAAAAGTTTAAAACTGCCATGGACAGTGATCCGGAAAAGGTATCAGACCTGTTCACAGGCACGCATGGTATTGTAAACACCATAGACAGTACTCTTTCTACTTATGCCACCAGATATGCAAGCAAGAATGGAAATTCCTATGGTGTGCTTATTGAAGAGGCAGGATCTGAAAAACTAAGCCTGACCCTGACTAACAACAGTATTTATAAAGAATTAAAGGATATGCAGGAAACCATCACAAACCTGCAGTCCCAGCTGTCAACTGAGCAGGACCGTTATATCAGCCAGTTTACGCAGATGGAAAGGCTGATCAATCAGATGAATTCACAGTCCAGCTACCTGTCACAGTTAGGTGGCTGATGGGGGTAAGGAAGCATGTACGAAAAGTTTAAGCAGTACAAGGAAAGTACGATCTATTCTATGAGCAATCTGGAGTTGTTGCTTTTATTGTATGACGAAGCAGTGAAGCGTCTGAAAATGGCACAGATCGCACTTGAGGATAAAAAATATGAGACTTTTGAAGAATGTCTCGAAAGAACAGGACGGATCGTCCGGTATTTAATACAGATACTGGATATGCAGTATCCCATCAGCAAGGATCTGAAACGTATCTATGAGTACCTGATCTATGATATCAGCCGTGTTAAAGCAGGAAGGGAACGCAGGGCAGAAGAGATTCCAAGGATCAGCCACATACTTTCTGAATTAAGAGATGCATTTAACCAGGCAGGAAAGATTTCCGGTGATCAGCATATTGTGAGAGAACGAAGTGTTTTCGGTTAAAGGAGAATATATGAGCGCAGACTTGGAAACAATTTTGATATATCTTCAAAGGAGATATAATATATTAAGAGAAGTTTGTAGTCTGACGGAAGAACTGGCGGAGGCAGTGGAGCGCGGCGACACAGTCTCCGCTTCTCTTCTTTTAGATATGAGGGGAGAACAGCTGCAGCGCCATGCAGACTGTGAAGAACAGATCATCCTGCAGACTGCGGGAAACAGCCTTCGGGCCCGGTATCTACGAGATCTGGCTAAAGGTCCATTAAAGAATGTAAAAAGCTGTTTTCAAGGAAAGACAGAGCAGGAAAAAATGCTGGAGAAGCGTATTGAGGATCTGCGTTGCCGCACAGAAAAGCTTTTAGATAAGATACGCAGGATCGATGGGGGACTTAACAGAAGAATATCAAAAAACAGGTGAAGTTAAATGGAAAATCAAAACTTTTATGAAGGCCGCATACTGGTAAATATGGCTGCATCTGTTATGCGCCAGGATGATTTAAAGCCGCTTCATGGAAATCTGGACTGGGAAAGGCTGTTCCGGGTTGCAGATTATAACAAAATTTCAAACCTGATCTATCTTGCAATCCTTGGAAATAATGAAAAAATGCCGGAACGGTGGAAAACACGCTTTTATGAGCGCTACAGTGATATTCTGAAATTCAACGAAAGCTGCACAGAAGGAGAACGGGAGATACTGGTCCTTCTGGAATTAAAAAAAATCCCGGTACTCGTCCTTTCCTCCAGCAGCCGCAGACAGCTGTATCCAAGAGAGGAAATGGCGGGGGAAAGCTCTCTGAAGCTTTTTTTTCTTGACCCGGAAGATTATCTTTTTGCAAAAGGCTATCTGGTCAATATAGGCTACGAAACGGATACTCTCTATCCGGGAGTGGGTGAAAAGATGCGTATACCAGGTCGCTTTTCTGTGGAGATCTATCATACCTTTCCTTTTAAAACCCAGGTATACCAGAGGGGGATGGAAAAGCTGCTCCAGCGTGCTTTCCTGAAAGAAAATGAAAACTACATTTATGAATGGAATGCCATAGACCAGCTGGTATACCTTATGGTGCAGTCTTCTTACCTATATGTAACAGGACATCTGCAGATACGCCATCTGGCAGACTTATATGTATTTTACAGAAAAGCAGCAGAAGAAGACCAGTTTCAGGAGCTTGAGAACCGGCTAAAGGAATTTAAAGTAAATATACTGGCGCAGAAGCTTCTGCATTTAAGCTATATGTGGTTTGGAACACGGGAAGAATGTGCCAGCATGGAGACAGAGGAAGAAGAACTCCAGGTATTTGATATACTGGAGAAAAATGTATTCTACGGCATGACAGGGAAATTTGGGCCGGAAACAGATGAACAGGCGCTGGATCTTAGATCAGACATATTGAAAGAAGAAGAATGGGAAAACCGCATGGAAAAAAGAGCATTATTTTACCGGCGTCTGAGAGAGTTTTTTTCTCTCGTACGCCGGCAGCTGAAAGAGCTATATGATATTTGGTTTAGCAGATAAGAGTCATTTTATCAGTATTCACCCGTTTGCGGGTCACTAAGCTTATGGTCTATTTCTTCATATAAGAATTCAGTCCTTTTTCAATAGAGCGCAGTGAATCTGTATCAGATAATAAGGCATCCAGGTTGCTGCGTTCTGCTTCTGTCAATTCTTCCCGCAAAATAGAAATATGCTTCGGGGCATTTATAGCCAGGCTGACAGATCCATTGTCGCAGTCAAGTACAGTGATGCGTATGTCATTCCCGATCAGGATACTGTCATTTTTTTTACGTTTCAGTATCAGCATGGCTATTTATCTCCTTTTTAGTGTCCTGTTCCTTTATCTCTTTACCAAGAAGAGAACGTAAGGTATGGCGGTAATTATAGTCAGCGTTGGATAAGATCACCTGGATTCCTTTGCGGGTATCCGGATTAATGGCAAGAGGACATTTCAAGTTGACGGTTCCATCCAGATAATCCTTCTTTACAGTACATATGGCATAATAGGACAATTCATCACTGGAATTTACTTCCAGAAAGGATAATTCTTCCGGTAGAAGAACCGGTGAATAAGAAGGAAAGAGTGCTGCTGCATCGATGAGAAAAAAGGCTACATAAGGTTCGTCTACAGACTGCAATATCAGCAGGGAACTGTCATCTTCCTCCATAGAGAGGGGAAGATAGTCATGGTACTGGGAAAAACCAAATAAACCATCTGGAAATACAACCAGCTCGTCTTTCGTATAATCCATCTCGCCGTAATATTTTGTATCAATCTTCATGCTTGTATAAGCCTCCGGGGATCAGTTTTTATATGGTAATATTAAGAGCAGGGGAATCCGGCTCTTTTTTTGGTGGAACATAATTGGGGGTGCCGGTATACACAAACTCTACTTTTGGATAAGAGGTTATGATGGTCATTTCCAGGGCTGGTATGTATTCCAGATCGCCAGATGCCACACGAAATTCAAATTCACCTCTCTGAAGGGTATACAACCCATTATTGTCAGGGCTTCCAGAAAATGGATCACCAAAGCTGTTTCCTGATCCAGAGACGTTTGCTGCGCCATGTACTCTTTGCACAGTATCCTGGAGATCAAAAGCTTGTCTGATCTCCTGGATACAGGTCATGCTTTCCGGAAAACTGATCCCGCAATTTTGAGCCTGGCGTGCTTTCAGGCGGTATTGGGAAATAGCCTGATGCTGTCTTGCTGCCAGCTGGTCCTTTGAAACCAGACTGGCATTTTGACGGAAACGGACAGATTCAAAAGGTTTAAAATTTGCTTCAATCACAGGTTTCATACATTTTCACCTTCTTCAGACCTGAAAATAGAAAGTTATTTTTTGCTTGTTTTTTGTAAACAATGTACCGGTATCATTTTATAAAATCAAAAAGAGATGACTGCATCAGGTTTGACCCCATTTTTAAAGCAGCAGAATAGGAGTACTGGTAAGAGAACATTTCTGTAATGGCCTCATAAGGATCAGCTCCGAGAATGTCTTTGTATTCCTCTGTCAGGTTGTCGCTTAAAGTATCAAGACGGGTTTTTGTAGTTTCTACCAGGGAATATTTATTGCCAAGGTCGCTGTAAACGGTGCTGATGGTATGCTCTGTATTAGCTGCATCTTTAAGTACACTGCCCATAGTATCTGTAAATTGATCAACGGTCGTAGTATCATTGATATAATTATCACAGGCCATAACCGAACGGCTCAGAAGTGCCACAGGAGTTGTTTCCAGGGCAGCTTTGACCGCATCCTTTGCATCCGCATCAGACATGGCATTTAAGGAATCTGAAGTAAGCCCCGTAAGCATATTCAGTCCTCCGGTATAGGTATCTAAAAGAGACTGGCGGTTGGAAATATCGCCATAACCGATATCTACCCGGCCTTGTTCTCTCATAGCTGTCACAAGGTTGTTCAGGTCATCATCGCTTAAATGATAACTGTAAGTATTGTTATTTTTGTCATAAGCCATGGTCATATTGACCGTCTTTGTGGTACCGTCTGAATACTTATGGGTATAAGTAAGGGTTTTTCCATCTCCGCTTAAAGAAAACGGAGCTGTTGTAATATCATTTCCTCCATAAACATAGAAATCCTGATACTGGCTGTTCAGATTGCTGACCATGCTCTGCACATCCTGAAGAAGAGCATCTCTTTTTGTCTGGACAGAAGTTTTTGAGCTGTTATGGGAGGAATCCAGCACATACTGCATGGAAGTCTTACTGTTGCTTAAAGTTTTCTGGATATCCCTTGCGCCCTGCTCCTGTTGGTACAGACGGTTTTTAATATCACCTAAAATAGAACTTTTACTCTTTGCATCCTGATATAAATGATCCATTTTCTTTCCCTGATAATAAGCAAGAGGATTATCAGCAGCTGTTTCATAAGCAGCGCCGGTAGAAACCTTGTTCATGCTTTTGTTCAGATTGCTTTGAAGATCATTTAAAGAAGAAGTATACCTGCGGTAAACAGATGAACGTACAACTCTCATAATTTATTAATCCTCCTTATATTTATGCACCAGTATTACTGATCAGGGTATTCAACACTTCATCAAGGGCAGTCATCAGACGGGAAGCAGCATTATAGGCTGAAACGTAGGCCATCATATTGGTTGCTTCTTCATCCAGGCTGACACCGGAAAGAGATTCTCTGGAGTCCTGGATACTGTTTAAAACAGTTGTGCCCGTCTTTAATGCAGTCTGGTTGGAGCTGGAATCAGATGCCAGCTGGGTGGAAAGGTTATTCATATAATCAGCAAATGTTTTCCCGTTCAATTTCTTGGTATCCTTCATAGCTGCGATCATATCAAGGACTGTATCTGTGCGGTTGGTGCCGTCTGTAGAAATATGGACCGTTCCACTGGTCCAGCCTTTGCTGATACCGATATTTCCGGCTGTTATACCAGTTGTTGAGTCATCGGTGGAATTAGATAAAAGATTCTGATCCGTGTGGTTTTTGCCATTGTTGATGTCATTCATGGATTTTGCGAAAGTGGAAGCTAACTGATTCAGTTTTTCTGAGTAATACTGGTATCCACGGACATCATCCACAGCAGTAGATCCATTTATCACATTGCCGGTACCTGTTTTCTGGAGCATATCCAGGCTTGCCTGAAGAGAGCCGCCTTCAAAATGGATCCCTTTTAACTCTGCGTATACATCTGCAGCTGCCTGTCCATTCCCTTTATAGCTGGGGGCTTTTTCAAACTTGATGGAAATGTTTGCAGGATCAGAAACAGAAGCAGCTGTCTGGTGATCGCCTTTTAACACACTTAACTGACCGTAGTTTTTTGTGAGACCGTCAGCACCAATGTCAGATCCATTTACCAGGATCAGCTTCTGGCTCTTTCCCTGGGCATCAATATAATTCATGCTCACTTCCAGGTCATCAGGCCAATCTTTCTTGCCGATCACAGCACCATTTGCATCATAGTCATAGGCGTTATTCCCGGAATGGGCATCATCCTTGTAATATCTTGTTTCAACAGGAATATAACCGGAAAGCTCATCCAGGAGAAGATTACGTTCATCCTGCAGTTCCAGAGAAGGATGACCGGCAACCTGGTTACGTTTGATCTGCACGTTCAGGTCGCCGATCTGGCGGAGGATGTCATTGATCTTCTGTACATCGCCCTGTTCACTGCTGCCTTCCCCTGTGAGCCTTTGAAATTCATTCTGTTCGGCCTGTGTGATCTGTCTGGATGCCTGGTTAAAAAGATTACATACAGACTGCATTTTAGTTCGCAGCTCACTTTCATAGATGGGATCGGATACCTTTGCAGGATCCTGCATGCTTGTAAGGGTAGACTGGATATCATCAAATGCCTGACGGATGCCGGAAATGGTTGTTTCGTCCAGTACCTTTGACAGGGAATTAAGGGCAGTCTGTAAACGATTGGTATAGCTGCAGTCAGCAGACTGGCTGCGGTATTGGATATCCAGATAAGGATCTCTGATCTGTGAGACCCGGTTCATGCTTACCCCAAAGCCTACTGCAGTTTCATTCCCATTAGAATAATGGGAAACAGGATTCGTATAATTAAGGCTGGATGCCTCTAACTGCTGCCTGGTATATCCGGCAGTATTCATATTTGACAAATTCTGTCCTGTAATATCCAGACGTTTCTGGTTGGCCTGGAGAGCGGACAGAGCGGTATTAAAACCGGAAAAAGTTGCTCTTACCATAAAATATTATTACCTCCAAAATATAAATATCCTGCAGTCCCCACAGTTTTATCAGACATATTTGTCATAAACATGAGGATCGCTCTGCTTCGCACCGGAAAGGCGCTGTTCTAACTGCTTCATGCGGATCCGGATCAGACGGTCTGTGCCACCTTTTATCTTTTTCAGCTTTTCAGCCTGGCTGGATAACCGTTCCAAGATCGGAGAGAGAAGTGCCACAGCCTCCTCGCTGTCCTCCTGCATCAAAATCTGGCGGAAAGTAAGCCCCTCAAGACCCGACCTGCGAAGAAGATCACTTCGTTTTTTATCTAGTCCGCGCAGCTGCAGTAAAAGCATGTTTTCATCATTTAAAAGAGATTCCAGCTGATCGGGATGATCAGCTGAAATAACGGTTAGTTTATCAGCCTCAACCCGGCATAGCTGTTCTAATACAGTACACAGCTGTTCTAATACCGGGATCAGGCTTTCAGGCGCCCTCATAGATTATACATGGCCCTTGCAATGGCCATGGGATCCGGTTCGTAGGTTCCTTCCTCAACCTGTTTTTTCAGTTGGGCAGCCTTTTCAACGGAAACGCCTTTCTCGCGGCAGACATCTTCTGTAATGCTGTGAGCCAGAGAGCGTGCGAAAAGTGTTTCATCAGCCGAAATACCTTCGGTGTATTCAAAACTGGCTCGGTCAAGATCAGCCGGTTTTGCAGAAATTTTATCAGACAAAGCAATATTGCTTTGTCTCATTGATACATGTTCCATGTGTATTTGCTCCTGGATAAAATTTTGAATTTTCATACAATTACTCCTCACCTTAAAATAAAACGGCAGGACCACAAAAGTATCCTGTGATTTTCACATGCTTACTGAATCTATGTAAATTATCGCCTTTTTTCTTGAAAATATAAGAAAAATTATATTTATAAAAAACGGGAAAACGACGACTAAATAAACATATGGAAGTATGCAGGATAAACTCATATTAGTATAATATATAGAATTAAAAAGAAAAGGAATAAAACATGTCTAATATATTACAGGTAACAGATCCTTCTACATATATAGATAATAGAAATGTCCATACAGGCCAGGAGCAGCAAAGCGCCCTGAACAGTTCCCAGATCCAGAATCCTTCTGACCCATCTCGTGTAGTGCGGGCAGATGGACAGAAAAGCGGTACCGCTGGTGACCAGGAAAATGAAAGTGGCTTCAGCGTCCGCAATTATAATGGAAATTATACTGACTTTCTTCAGAAGCTGGGGCAGGAAAATGAAATAAAGGATTCCCTGGGCCGGATCCTGTTCCGGGATGGAGCCTTTATCGCTAAAGGTGATGAAGGTCTGGGTAAAATGGTGCAGCAGCTGCTGGATTCTGCCAGTTTTGAAGATTCTGGCCAGCTGCTGGATTTTTTAAAAATGCAGGGACAGACAAAATTTTCCGGTACTTTCTTCGAAAACCTGAGAACTCTTTTGCAGCAGGAAGGAAACAGAGGCCTGCAGGAAACAGCCCTCAAATTCCTTCAGGTATTCAACAATTATTCCAGCGGTGAGCATCTTTTAGAACAGATGCAGGAACTGACAGATGAAATAAAAGGAATGCTTTACACCTCTGCAAGACAGGAATACGCATCGATTCTGGATCAGCTGGACTGGAATGCAGAAAATGGGGAAACGAAAGAAAATGCCCAGGTTTTGTTTCAGAAGCTGGTCCCCTTTCTTTCAAAATATATTTCCCGTACCCATGATTATGGCAATGTAAGAAGCAGCGTGATCCAGCTGATCCTTTATGGGGCACGTTATGAAAACGGAAGCAGTGCCCTTCTCAGAAGCCTTTTTGAACAAATGGCAGCTAATAGGGATTTTAAACGTTTTTTTGAAACAGAGCCTGAAGAACTGTATGCTGTACTTACCGGTTCAAAAGGAAAAAAAGGAAATATTTATGGAGATATTTTTGGCTCACTTGTGGAAAGAGGAGCCAAAGGAGAAGCCGGGCTGGAACATGTACAGGATTTTTATCAGCTGATGCGAGGGATGCTGGTAAACGAAAGCGTATATATGTCTGTTAATCATTTTGTCCTTCCTTTTCAATATCAGGGAAAAGAGGCGGTATCTGAATTTTGGATTGATCCGGATGCAGAGAAAAAAGAAGAAGAGAAAGATGGCGGCAGGAAAATACGCCTTCTGGTGGACTTTGAGATCAGGGGATTGGGAGATTTCCAGCTTCTGGCAGATCTCCAGGATCATAAAATATCCATGGAGCTGGGAGTTCCTAAAAATCTTTCTGCCGGAGCCGGAGAGATACAGGCAAAGCTTCAGGAAATATGTACCAGAAACGGGATGCGCGTGAAAATGATGCAGGTACAGGAAAGAAAAGCTCATTACCGTCTTCTGGATGTTTTCCCAAAGATAAGAAAAAAGGAGAATGGAATCAATGTCAGCGTTTGAGCGGCTATTAGAGCAAAAGGCAGTTGCGCTTCAATATTCGCCGGAAAAGGACACTGCCCCGGTAATCGTTGCTTCCGGAATGGGATATATGGCAGAAAAGATCACAGAAGCAGCCAGAAAATCAGGAGTTCCTGTTTATGAGGATGATTCCCTTGCAACTCTTTTAAGCAGATTACAGCTGGGAGCGGCTGTGCCGGAAGAATTATATCAGGCGATCATAGAAATCTACATTTATTTTTTAGGATATGTGCCATCACCGGAGGAAAAAGAAAATGAAGAAAAAGTCGAAAATACCTGACAGAAGATCCAGACACGGACGGGAAATGTTTCTGCTCCTTCTTTCGGGAGTCTTGCTGTTTCAGTGGGGAAAGATAGATGCTTTTGCAGCAGCAAAAGAGATAAAAACAGTAAATATCCGTGTTACATCCAAGCTGGAAGCAGGCAGCAAGCTTCCGGATATAAAACTGGAAACGACCACGGTTTCAGATGGAGAAGTGGCAGTAGATACAAGTGGAGGTAAATACAGCGTTTCCGAGGCCGAATGGACGGATAAAAGCTCCAATGAACTGAAAGCTGCTGAAGAGCCTCAGATGAAAGTCACCCTGGAACCGGAAGATGTCAGTGAAGATTATTTTGTTTCCAGCTATAAAAAAGCGAATGTAAAGATCAGTGGAGGCACATTTGTGTCTGCCAGACGAGATGGAGATGAACTGGTAGTTACCCTGCGGGTAAAAGGGATCAAAGGAGACTATGCTGCTCCGGAAGATGCCTGGTGGAATGAAAAAAGCCTGGGACAGGCTAAATGGGAAAAGCCGGATAACACATCCGGTTATTACGAGGTACAGCTTTACAGAGGAAAATCGAAAGTTTACAGCGTCTCCCAGACCAGTGCAGTCCAGTATAATTTTTATCCATATATGACAAAAACAGGAGAGTATACCTTTAAGGTACGCACAGTACCGGGAACGGATTCCAAAAAAAAATATGGTGGAAAAAGCGAATGGATAGAATCCGGGGAGCTTTCCATTACAGACCGGTATGTATCAGATGGTAAAGGACAGCAATCAAAAAATCCTTCCGCAAAGCGCGGAACCACAGATAAAGTAGGCTGGGTAAAAAAAGGCAATATATGGAATTACAGATTTCCGGATGGCTCTATATGCCGGGGTACATGGCAGTCGGTCAACGGATACTGGTATTATTTTGATGTCAATGGCACGATGCTCACCGGCTGGCAGAAGATGGCAAATGACCGGTATTACCTGTATGATACCGGGGAAATGGCAGCCGGATGGGCAAAGATCAATGGACAGTGGTATTATTTCTGGCCATTAACGGAAAATGGGCATACACAGGGAACCATGGCTTATGGAGGCTGGAAGATCATAGGGGCGGATTATTACTTTTTCAGGGAAGACGGCTCCTTATATACCGGCTGGCTGGAACAGAATGGTTCCTGGTATTACCTAAACACACTTGACAACAGCCTTCAGGGAACCATGTTTACCGGCTGGCTGATCCGGGAAGGGAAAACTTATTTCCTGGATGCTGACGGAGTTATGGCTACCGGCTGGTATCAGGTTGACGGGAATTGGTATTATTTTTGGCCGGATTCAGGTGAAATGGCAAAAAACCAGTATATCAATGGATTTTATGTTAATGAGGACGGGATCTGGTACAGGTAAAGATATGTGAGGAATGGAAATGAAAATGATCAGAAAAATACTCCTTTGTGCCGGAACAGGACTGCTGCTTAGCACAGGAAGCTTACAGTCTGTGCCAGGGGGAATCTTTCATATGGATACAGCTTATGGGGCAGAGAGCAGCATCATCGAGACCATGAGTATTAAATTTGACACCACTTTTGGAGATCCGGAGGAAATACCACAGCCCCAGATCACCATCAGCGGATCAGGGGTATCCATTGGGGATATTTATTACAAAACAGAATATGAAAACTGGAAACCTGGTAAAAAGGTACGGATGGAGATCACTGTGGATGCTGCACAGGGAAAGTATTTCCCTGTGTCCCTTGGACGATCCAAATGCCGTGTGACCGGGGCTGATTTTGTATCGGCGAAAGCCCTGGATAATACCACCATGCAGGTAAAAGTGGACTATACGCCGGTCACTGTTCTGGGTGACACAGCTTTAGCAGGCTGGAGCTCACTTGACTCAGAAAAGGCAGTGTGGAAGAAGGTAGACTATGCTCCGGGCTATACCCTGACTTTATATGGAAATGATAAAGTGGTGAAACGGATGACAGTTACAGGTAACTCTGTCAGCTTAAAGGAGTACATGACAGATCCGGACAAGATCTACTATTATCAGGTAAAAGCGGTCCCGGTTACGGCAGAACAGAAAAAATACTTAAAAGAAGGGGAATTTGTTACATCACAGGAACAGGATATAGATGACAGTGCGGAAGAGGAGAAAGAAAAAAAACATGCAGCAACTTCCCAGAGCAGCAGTACTGGTCCCGGCGTAGCAGGTTCTCTAAAGGGAGACAACTTTGTTATGCCGGATGGGACTCTGGCAGTCAATACCTGGAAGCTGGTGGGAGGTATATGGTACTACTTTAACGCTGAAGGAAACCGTACCAGGGGATGGTTCCTGTATGGTGGAAAATGGTATTATTTTGATGGAAATGGCTGTATGAAGACCGGCTGGGTGGACACAGGAAACGGAACATGGTATTACTTAAACCCGGATGGGGATATGAAGACCGGTTGGCTGTATGATAAAAATATCTGGTATTATCTAAATAACGATGGATCTATGGCAGTAAACCGTTCTCAGGATGGCTGGTACCTTGGAGCAGACGGCGCAGGCCGAAAGGAGTAAGAAATATGAGTTTAGCACCGATAACAGGAGATGGAGTAAAGTTAGCTGCACAGGCAGCAGATCAGACACAGAAGACAACACCGGTCCAGGAATTTCAGGGGATACTGAAAAATGGGCTGAATGCCATAAAAGAAGATATGGATTCTATTTTCGAAGAAGCTTCTGCTTTATATCAGATCCCTTCTAAACTTCTCAGGGCGGTGGCAAAGGCGGAGTCAGGGTTTAATCCAAAGGCTGTATCCAAAGCAGGGGCTATGGGCGTGATGCAGCTGATGCCGGGAACAGCCCGTTCTCTTGGAGTAAGCGATCCTTACAATGCCAGACAAAATATCCTTGGAGGGGCAAAATACTTAAAACAAAATCTGGACCGGTTCGGAGGAGACGTAAGCCTTGCACTGGCAGCCTATAACGCTGGACCGGGCAGTGTGACCAAATACGGAGGCATCCCACCATATAAAGAAACCCAGAATTATGTAAAAAAGATCATGGCAGATTATGCGGGAAACAATACGATCCTGGCAGGACGTACGGTGAGTACCGGAACATATGGTAAAACATCCGGCAGTACAGCAGTGAGCAGCCTTATAGGAAGTGGCCTTACAGGAAGCAGCCTTGGTACACTTCTGGCAGCAGGAAAGGGAGAGAACCTTTCCGGGGAAGACTGGTCTAATATGGTGCAGATTCTCCGTCTTCAGATGATGATGAATATGGGTAAGGATACGGGTACGCTGATCTGACAGACAGATACCGGATTGCTGCGTGCTTTGCACTCCCGCAATTCCGGCCTTTTGACCCTGGTATCAATAAAATAAGGCATTTTGCCGATAATAAAAACAAATGGTTATTTGATGATATTCTCATAGAAGATACAAAGGAAGGTGAAACATCATGCAGGTGCAGAATAACATAGCATCCATAAATGCTGCCAGAAATCAGGGGATCGAAACAGGAAAGCTGAAAAAGTCCCTTGAAAAGCTGTCTTCCGGCTTTCGGATCGTCCGTGCAGGAGATGATGCAGCTGGCCTGGCGATCTCGGAAGGTATGCGCAGCAGGATCAACAGCCTGAACCAGGCGATGAGAAACATTGATGACGGCATCGGACTTACCAATGTAGGAGATGGCGCTTTGACAGAGGTCCATTCCATGCTCCAGAGACTGAAGACTCTGGCTTTAAAATCTGCAAATGGAACTTACGATCAATCCAACAGGGAAACCTTGAACATGGAAAAAGACCAGATCCTTGAGGAGATTGACAGGATTGGTTCTACCACTAAATTTGGAGAAATCTCCCTGTTTTCCAGGGCAGATGCCAATACAAATACACAGCTCTGGCAGCCGCCAGAGCTGGACGATACGATCCCGCTCCAGATCGGCGGTTCTGCTCAGGATGGAGAAGTTCTGGATGTAGAACGCTATTATATAGGAAGCAGGGAACTACAGCTGGATCAGACAGATTTTTCCGATGTAGAAAAGGGACATAAATCTGTGGGATACATTGAAAACGCGATAGAGGCTGTTTCTAAAGTCAGGGCATCCTTTGGAGCTGCTTATATGCATCTGGATCACACCCACAATAATTTAAGCGTTACAAGTGAAAACATGCAGGCGGCAGAAAGCCAGATCCGTGATACCAATATGGCAGAGGAGATCACGAAATATACCAGCAGTAACATCGTCCTACAGTCCTCTAATATGATGCTTACAAATGCAAATAATCTCCCTCAGACCATACTTGAACTTTTAAAATAAAAATGAAAGAAATAATGAAAAACAGGCTTATGTTTTTTTTACATAAGACGATATATATATATAGAAAGAAAATTCTGCTGTTCCAGAAAGGGCCCTTGGGACAGTAGAAGACAGAGGAAAGGAGTCCACTGCCATATTTTCTTTTATAAAAGGAGGAATTCATTATGGTAATTCAGCATAATATTGCAGCGATCAATTCTTACAGAAACTTAAGTACCAACCAGAGTGCACTGAGCAAAAACTTAGAGAAGCTGTCTTCCGGTTACAAGATCAACCGTGCAGGCGATGACGCAGCAGGTCTGGCTATTTCCGAGACCATGCGTTCCCAGATCAATGGTTTAAACCAGGCTGTAAACAACGCAAACGATGCGATCGGTCTGATCCAGACAGCAGAAGGTGCTATGACAGAGACCCACTCCATGCTTCAGCGTATGAAGACTCTG
>ERZ773252.547-NODE-547-length-43299-cov-17.421423_pt1 | contig 43299 bp, 36 predicted proteins | sample MGYA00580517_ERZ773252 | MGnify/ENA primary metagenome ERZ773252 (study PRJEB29015, sample SAMEA2737766) | human gut metagenome | biome: human gut; feature: human-associated habitat; material: faeces | place: China | collected 2012 ...
CTCCGTAGTGGATAATTCAAGCAGACGGTGCTGCTGTGTTCAATTAAACACATTTCGTTGGTGTTAATAAGAAAAGCTACGTCATTTTTCATCTGAAGAAATAAAGCATTGTCTAAAGTAATAATTTCTAAATCATCTGGATTCTCGTAATGAGACATGTTCAGAGCATTGTATAAACTCAATAATTCTTTTTTCTCGTTAAATATTCGGCAAAATACGCTGTCTTTGTAAGTGCGTACGCCGGGGCTGTGTAAATTGTAAGAATGCTTTTTGGATGACTGTAAATTTTTCTCAATGTTCTTTTGCGTGTTCTCCATCCTATCGTCTCCCTCCACTGGCAGACAGGAGAAGCATCATTATGATTGGTATTATATAACACATGTAAGTATGTGTCAAGAGTTTTTAATGATTAGTCATAATTATTATTAAAAAATCTCCGCCCTGCTGGCTTAGCCAGTAAGGCGGGGATATCCGGCCAAGAACATAATTTTATGCAGTTAAATTCGTTTGTTCCACTTTTTCCAAACCTTTATGGAAAGTACGGTAGAAGAAGTAATGTCAAGGACTTTCTGGTGTTTTGTTGTCCAGTGCTTCTTTGAGGAGACAACTTCATAATAAGTCGGAATTTTATAAGTTTTCTTTTTCCATTTTTTCTTTGTATACTGGTATTTGGCTGCTTTGGTGGTAACCTTTTTCCAGGAGTACATAAGTCCATTGGACGTTTTCTTTTTTGTCACTTTTTTCATTTTGCCAGAAACTTTGAGTGTTTCGTAGCAAAGTTTCTTTTTCTTGGCAAAAGAGGCGGCTTTTGCGGAAGGGTATGTGTGAATTACTTTTACTTTTTTGTATGATTTAACATCACCCTTTAATGCTGTTAAGCGGCCGCAGACATAAAGATGTTCAACTGATGTGCTGCCAGGAAAATAAAAGGAAGTCAGGGCACTGTCGACAAACATTTTTTTGACCGTACGGGTGCCGAATGGATAAATGCCGGTGGAAGTTTCACATTCGTTTATTTCATAAAAATCAACGTTAAATAATGAGACCGATGCAAGCGGAGACACACCGCTGAACGCATAAGGACCAATTCGCATATTATTTAAATCTAGATCCTGCAAATGGTCACAGTGTGCAAACGCATACTGTTGAATGTGCAGTTTTTCCGTGTGATTAAAATCAATCCGGGATAAGGAAGAGCAACCGGCAAAGGCGTAACTTCCAATTGTGGTAATTGTTTTTGGTAAAATAAGATGGCGGATTGCTGCCTCCTTTTTTGTATAAGTTTAATTGTTCCTTTGAGTTATACAAATATTACGAATGAGAATTAAAAAAAGTTGCAAAAGATTAAAAAATCACCATAAATCATGAATTTTGTCATAAAATATTTAAGCGCTTACTTGACCTATATACGCTGAATATTGTATCATAAAGCAGAAAATGCAAAGAAGGGATGAAAATGATGCCGCAGGAAGAAAAAAAGCACAAAAGACGAGTACATTACAGTGGAAAATATCCGAAGAAATTTGAGGAAAAATATAAGGAACATCAGCCGGAAAAGTATCAGGATATGATTGAGCATGTGATTCGCAAGGGAAATACACCGGCAGGGATGCATCTTTCGATTATGGTACAGGAAATTCTGGATTTTCTGCAGATTCAGCCGGGGCAGACCGGGTTTGATGCGACACTTGGTTATGGCGGGCACACAAAAGCAATGCTTGCCTGTTTAGAGGGCAGGGGACATATTTATGCGACAGATGTGGATCCGGAAGAATCAGCTAAGACGAAGAAACGCCTTTTGGAGCAGGGATACGGCGAAGAAATTCTCACAATAAAACTGCAGAATTTCTGTACGATTGACGAAATCGCAAAGGAGGCAGGCGGATTTGATTTTGTGCTTGCCGATTTGGGTGTGTCTTCCATGCAGATTGATAATCCTGAGCGTGGATTTTCCTTTAAAGTAGAAGGTCCTCTTGATTTGAGGTTAAACCAAAAGGAAGGAATCAGTGCCGCGGAGCGGCTTGACACGATTACGAAAGAGGAGCTTGCCGGGATGCTGTATGAAAACTCAGATGAACCTTACAGTGAGGAGTTGGCAAAGGCCATTACCGGTGAAATCCGCAGAGGAAACCGGATGGACACGACGAAGAAACTGCGTGATGTCATTGAAAAGACGTTAATGTTTCTTCCGGAAAAGGAGCGCAAAGATACCGTCAAAAAAACGTGTCAGCGGGTCTTTCAGGCGCTGCGCATTGATGTAAATAATGAATTTGAAGTATTGTATGAATTTATGGAAAAATTACCGGAATGCATAAAACCCGGCGGAAGGGCAGCAATTCTTACCTTCCACTCCGGCGAAGACCGTCTAGTAAAAAAGGCGCTAAAGTCCGGCTACAAAGCTGGTATTTACAGCGATTATGCAAAAGATGTGATACGCCCTTCAGCGAAAGAATGTGCACAAAATGGGCGGGCACGTTCTACGAAGATGCGGTGGGCGATTAAGAAGTAACCGAAAAAAACGACAAAGAAAGGAAGTACTATGACATTTGCAATTCTTTTCGTATCGATTGTGATTCTGGCGTGTTTAGTAGGGAACCGAATATCGAACCGCATTGGCGTTCCGATGCTTTTGATTTTCATTGTGCTTGGTATGTTTTTCGGCTCGGATGGTGTCATTCGGATTTCGTTTGAAAACTTTGAACTGGCAGAACAAATTTGCTCCATTGCCCTGATTTTTATTATGTTTTATGGTGGTTTTGGAACAAAATGGAGCGCTGCAAAACCAATTGCTCTGCGTGCGGTTATTTTATCGACTGCCGGTGTTGTTCTTACGGCGGGGCTGACGGCATTGTTTTGTTACTATGCACTTCACATCGGACTGCTTGAGAGTCTTTTGATTGGCTCACTGATAAGCTCGACCGATGCGGCGTCGGTGTTTTCGATTCTGCGTTCTAAACGATTGAACTTAAAGTACCGGACTGCCTCTCTTTTAGAGGTGGAAAGCGGTAGTAATGACCCATGCTCCTATATGCTTACTACAATTATGCTTGGTTTGATTAGTGGTGGCAAAATCAGTGTGGGAGCCATTACCTATACGGTGTTTGCGCAGATTATTTATGGTGTGGCAATCGGTGCTTTGATGGCGGGAATTACGATTTTCGTTTTGAAAAAATTTCAGGTTACGACAGAAGGCTTTGATACTATTTTAGTATTTGCTTTCGTACTTTTGGCGTATGCGGTTCCTTCCGCAGTTGGCGGCAATGGATACCTAAGTGCGTATTTGTTTGGTATTGTACTGGGAAATGCGGATTTGGACAATAAAAAGTCGCTGGTACATTTCTTTGACGGTGTGACCGGTTTGATGCAGATGTTAGTCTTTTTCCTTGTTGGGCTGTTGGCATTTCCATCGGCACTGCCGGCGGTTGTTTTTCCGTCGCTGATGATTGCGCTGTTTTTGACGTTTGTTGCCAGACCTGCGGTTGTGTGTTTGCTATTAACGCCTTTCCGAAGCAAATGGCGGCAGCAGATATTAGTTTCGTGGGCGGGACTTCGCGGAGCGGCGTCCATTGTGTTTGCGATAATGGCAAGGAGCAGCGGCACGGTGTTTGAACACGACATTTTTCACATGATATTTTTCATCGTGCTTTTTTCCATTCTTTTGCAGGGAACACTGCTTCCGTATGTGGCGAAAATGCTCCATATGATTGATGATAAAGAAGACGTATTAAAGACTTTTACCGATTACACCGAAGAGGTGCCGGTTCAATTTATCCAGTTTACGGTTGAAGAAAATCATCCGTGGGCGGGCAGTAAGATTAAAGATATTCTACTGCCGCCGGAGACGCTTCTCGTTCAGATTCAGCGGGATGAAAAAGATGTGACGCCAAACGGAGACACTGTGCTTGTGCCGGGCGACACATTGATTCTCAGTGCAAAGGCACCGGGTGATGTGGATGGTGTGCGGCTGATTGAAATTGAGTTAGACGGCAGCCACAAATGGGTAGGCAAAAGTTTATCGCGGATTCATCTCGGAAAAGGAAAGTTAGTCGTGATGATTCAGCGGGGGGAAGAATTGATTATTCCAAATGGAAACACGGTGTTTGCACCGGGTGATACAATTGTGATAAAGGAGCGATAGAAATGAAAAAAATAGCAAAGCAGATGTCAGAGTCTATTGAGTTAGGAATCGTGTTAGCGGCATCCGGTGGATTTATGGATGCGTATTCGTACATCATGCGCGACCATGTATTTGCAAATGCACAGACGGGAAATATGCTGTTACTTGGCGTAAGCATATCCGAGAGAAACTGGCCGGAGGTTGTTCGGTATTTGTTTCCGGTACTTGCATTTGCGGCTGGAATTATGCTGGCTGATTTGGTGCGTTTTCGGATGGATGAGAAAAAAAGGCTTCACTGGCGGCAGATTTCTGTATTGTTAGAGGCAATTGTCCTTGCCGGCGTGTGCTTTATTCCGGTTTCTCTTAATCTCTTAGCAAACAGTTTAACGTCACTTGCCTGCGGAATTCAGGTAGAGAGTTTCCGTAAGATTCACGGAAACGGAATTGCGACTACGATGTGTATCGGAAATCTTCGCAGCGGTACACAGAACTTGTGCGATTATATGCATACGAAAGAGAAAAAGTGTTTGTCAAAGAGCATCCTTTACTACGGAGTGATTGTGTGCTTTATTATCGGTGCTGTACTTGGAAATGTATGCATTTCTTATATGCAGGAAAAGGCAATTTTAGTGTGTGCATTCTTTTTGCTTGCCGCCTTTATTATGATGTTTATTGACAGGGAGAAGGAAGAACATGAAAGCCGTTCGTAGAGGATTTATCAAGTCCATTCCGAATTTGTGCAGTTACTTGTTTGTCGGAATGGCGTATGGAATTACGATGCAGAATGCCGGGTTTATTGTGGCACTTAGTTATAAATGGAAACATAACACGTTTGCGCCTTTCCGAGGCGACATTGACCGCATGCAATATGAGCAGGCTGGATGAAAGGTTTGAATTGGATGCTATTATGCTCTATTATATTGAGCAGGATGAAGTGTATTGGTATGGGGATATCTGCGAGGAAATGGGACTTTAAGAAAATATGAATAATCGAAGGGGCAGTTGTTGCAAAATCAGCGGCAGCTGTCTTTTTTGTACGATTCTTATATTTCAAATTTATCGAGAGGAAAATATTACCATCTACGTCGATAGAGCCGTTAGTTACGACACAACACCCGATTTTTCACCATAAGGTGATAAAATAGTGGTGGATTTTTATACCTTTTTAGAAATCCTAAATATTTTGAAAAAAAGTTGGTAAGGGGATTTTGTATACTATGGGAATATAGAAAAGGGGTGGAAAAAGCGTTTCGAGGAGAATATCATGTTTTACTTTTACAGTGAGGGGAAAAAGCTTCGATTACCCATCAAGCAGATTATTTATGCGGAAATACTGAACCATGATTTGTATATCACAACCAATGGATGGGGAACTGTTCACAGCCGCATGACATTAGCTGCATTTTTGGAGAAGATGCCGGATAACTTTATTCGAATTCATCACAGTTATGTGATTAATACAGACTACCTTATGGGAGTTGGGTATCGAGAATGTACTGTGGCGGGAAATGTGGTACTCCCTGTGGCGAGAGGGATGCAGAAAACGATTGAGAAGTATTTTTGATAGAAAAAGACTTGGGGAAAAATGTATATAACAATCAGGTGATTTGTTATACGGTTGCATGAAGTGTCATGATTTGGATGAGTGCAGGGTAAATAGTTTTAAGGAATTGCATGCAATGATTCATAGAAAATTAGTTAGAAAAGGGAGAGTGAATGTGTGATAACAAAAATTTTGGAAGTGTTGAGTAATGCGTTAAGTGTAATATCAAATTTTACGTCTAATATAGTGGTTAAAATTGTGATTATAATTATTATATTAGGTGCTTGGATTTTTAGATATGCTAAAAAAATCGACATCAAAAGCAGTTAGTTCGGTGATCGTAATGCTTGTAATCTTATTGATAGGAGGTATGTTATCAAAGTCACATTCTCCAAAACCAAAAGAGACGATTCCACCAATCGAATCTTCGGTTCCAACACTTACGCCATCAATAACTCCTACTAAAATTGAAAATAATGAACCAACAGAAATATCTATTTGTGATGCGAGTGTTTTAGATGGGGTGCGAAAATATAAGAGTAAAATTATTACAAGAGAAATGGGGGGCCTATGAGTTTGATTGTGATATTACAGGTGCAAATAAAGTTAAGGTAGAATTTTCTATGGTGGATGGTGATGGTGTGGGAAGAGCGTTTTTAGCTGATGGTAAATTCGTTAAAGATTAAAAGAATGCTGTTAGTGTAGGATACTATAACATAACAAAATTTAAGGAGGATTTCACAATGAAAAAACAAAAATCACTGGTTCTTTTACTTATTTTTGCAATGGCATTATCTCTGCTTCCGCAGAGTGCCTTTGCCGCAAAGAAAAAGGTAAAACTGAACAAAAAAACGGTAACAGTAAACGTTGGAAAGACAGTAAAAATCAAACTGCAAAACAACAAAAAGAAGGTGAAGTGGACAGTCACTTCCGGCAAGAAAAATGTGACGCTTAGTAAAAAGAAAAAGACAAGTGTTACGATTAAAGGAAAGAAAGCCGGCAAAGCCAAAGTGCAGGCAAAAGTGGGTAAGAAAAAGTATGTCTGCAAGGTGACGGTAAAGAATAAAACCAATAAGAGCAGTGTTGCGACACAAAAACCAACAGGAAAACCAGTTCAAACACCGGCACCAACAAGTAAAACTTCTTCACAGCCGACCCAAAAACCGGAGGCAAAAGCAGTAGAATTATTGACACAGTATGATGATGCTATTGTTGCTAAGACAAGTACGGCATTATCAGAGCGTAATTTGAGTTTTTACACGCTTGGACAGTTTGGCAAGATAAGTGTTAAATTATCGGACGGTACAAATAAGGAACTACATAATAATAACAATATACAGGAATCTTCGTATAGTCGTTTTTCGATTACAGGAGTGGACACAACGGCAGTAGGTGATTATAATGCGACTTTATCTTACACAGAAGGAGCATGGAGTAATACGAATACAGTTTCAAAACGAATAAAAGTCTCCGTTGCTGAGGAAAAAACAAATGAGCAGTATTCATATATTTCAAATGGGGAGATTGCGGAGATATATGAGTTATACAGTACAGAAGATAAGATTCGTATTCCAGATACAATAGATGGGGGGAAGGTTATAAATGAATATTGCGAGGTTTACGATAATCCTGCTAATAAACAGATTCGTAATAATCAAATAACAGCAATTACGTTGTCAAAGTATTTGAGATATATTCCACAAGAAACAAATTCATTATATAGCATTGGTTATGGTTTAGATAGTTCTTATAGTTGGTCATCACTAAAAGAAATTAATATTAGTGATGAAAATGAAAACTTTTCTTCTGAAAATGGAGTTTGGTTTGATAAGGATAAGACGGTGCTGGTAAAATATCCATGTGCCAAAGCGGATACCGAGTATCAGATTCCGGACACAGTAAAGGAAGTTCGAGGTGGAGCCCTTAGAAATGTTATACATGGATTCCAGAAAATATATATACCGGCATCGGTGGAAAGTTTTCCGTGTTTTGAGGATGATTATAATGTGTCAAATTTAAGTGAGATAGAGGTTGATGGGCAGAATAAGAATTATAAATCACAGGATGGTGTCTTGTATTCGAAAGATATGAAACAATTACTTCTATATCCTTTTGCCAAACAAGATGTTTCCTATTCTGTGCCAGAGGGTGTTGATTATATTAAAGACATTATAGATGTACAACACTTAAAAAATATTGTATTACCTAAATCACTTTATAGAATTTATGGTTATATTCAGGTTGAAAATGTGTATATAGATCAAACATATGATTGGTATCAAAGCCAGCAAAATGCTTATCATTGGGTATTGGAAAGAATTATATGGAATAATACAACAATTTATGTAAGAGATAGCCAGTTAAGAGATTATTTTATGAAAGAAAATGCCGAACAGTTGGAAAAATATCATACTACGATTTCGGAAGTATACAATTGGTAAAAAAGAGTAAGTAGAATAAAAAAAGCGTACTACGCCTCCTAAAGACGTAGTACGCTTTCAGTATGAAATTATATTCAAAGTTATCTTAAGATGCAGCGCAGAATTATCTAGCAATTGCATATAACTGGTTCTGGATGAAATTTAACTCTTATTTTTCTTGACGCGCCTAACAATTTCATATAAAATTAAGAAAACACAATTTTCTATAACACAATGGAGGGATATAATATGAAAAAAGTAAGAGGCACAGTTGCTTTCTTGCTTGTGTTTGTGCTGAGCTTTTCTGTGATTCCACAGAATGTTCTCGCAGCCAAGAAGAAGGTGAAGCTGAGTAAAAAATCAGTAACGGTAACGGTTGGAAAGACTGTTAAGGTTAAGTTGAAAAACAACAAAAAGAAAGTGAAGTGGACGGTTACATCCGGCAAGAAAAACGTGAAACTGAGTAAAAAGAAAAAAACAAGTGTCACGATTAAGGGTAAAAAGGTCGGAAAAGCAAAAGTGCAGGTAAAAGTCGGCAAGAAAAAGTTTGTCTGTAAAGTGACGGTAAAGAAAGCCGGAACCAATCAAAATGCAGATAAGAATAATGGTAAAAAAACAGCAGAACCAACGGTAAAGCCGACCGAAAAACCGGTTCTGCCATCGACTCCGACGCCAAAGCCGACCGAAAAACCGGTTCTGCCATCGACTTCGACGCCAAAGCCGACCGAAAAACCGTCTCTGCCGTCGACTCCGACACCAAAGCCGACCGAAAAACCGTCTCTGCCGTCGACTCCGACACCAAAGCCGGACAATAAGCCGGATCCGACGCCGATTGAGACGATGATGCCACCGGATGAGACACCGGCGCCAACGGTGAAACCGGAGTCAAATTATCAGGGGCTTTATGCTGAAAAAGAGCCGTTGATTGTCAGTTCCGTTGCATTTGAAAAAGATGTTCCGTCATATTCGCTGAATTATAATGATATTTATGTAATCTCCGAGGAGGCTGATTCCCTGAAGGAGTTTGTGCCGGACGTGACAAAATGTACATATAACGTTTATTGTTATGGTAAAAAGGCGGAAGTAAAGTCAATTACCGATGTTGTCTGGCATGACGATGAGGAATGGCAGAAGCCGTATTATTCATTCCTGCTTACGGCTGTGCAGGGCGGCAAGGAGTATAAGCAAACAGTTACGATGAAACTTGTCCGCGAGGATTCAGAGGAAGGCTCGGAGAATGGTATGACATGGCTTTCTTTGGATGCAGATGGTGAAAAGTATGAGTTAGAACAAAGTCTGCATGATGAAGAAGGGGAAAGCGGATATTATTTTAAAGATAAAGAAGTTAATACTTCAAAGATTCAAAATGCGGAAAATATTAAACTTGTTGGTGTCTACGAGGAACAGCAGTATACAGTGAATGCAAGAAAAGAAGTCTGCGATGATTATTTTGTGAGCGTTATTAGTGATTCCTTTGCGAAAGATAATCTGGCAGTCGGTTCAGGTATGGTTTACATTGATGCCAAGACAGATTCTCATTTTTACATAGATGCATTTACCGCAACAAAAGGTGAGGTGAATTTATATCCGGGATACAGTGAAGAGTGTTTCGTATATGAGCCGGCGTTAGAAAAAGGAAAAACATTAAAAGACATATTTGCTAATGTAGTGGAAGACTTAAAGATTTACCGTGCAGTCTATAATAATGTATATTGGAATAATGAAAATATTGAGATTCGCAATGTGGTCTGGCACGATGAGCCTTATTATGACGACAAAACGGACCATGGCTATTATTCCTTTAACATTGTACTTACAGTGGATGGACAGGAAAATGAGCAGTCGTATGTGCTGGTGGAAAAACAGAAAACCTATGCAGTGTCCGGAAAATTGACAACAGAAGATGGACTGCCGATTGCAGAAGCAGAAGTTTTATTGTCTAAGTTAAGCGATGAGGAATGTGAATACACGATTGAGACGGATAAGAATGGATGTTTCGAAGCTGATTTGTCAAAAGGCACTTATCAGTTTGAACTGGGGCAGACGTTTACGGTAGAGGACAGTGATGTAGTGCATAATGAGAAACTTCCGGTTTATAAAATCACCGGAAAGGTGACAAGAACAGGTGCGAATACGCCGGATGTTCCGAGCTTTTACTTTGAATCAGAGGATTCCACCTGCATTTATTTGAGAGATTTACTGGGAGATGACAACCGTTATTACGCATATGTGCAGAAAGGAACATACACGGTTCAATCCTGTGATTGCCCGGTTGACACCGTGGAAGTAACCGGAAGTGGAACATATGATATCAAGATGGAACTTGCACTTGTGTCCGGAAAAGGTTCCGGATATTATAAATTTGTAGATACCGAGGATGAAAATAATTGCTATTGGGCATTTTCCGTATTTGATACGTACAACGTCTATTTAAAGCCGGGTACTTATTATGTAAAAATAGAAGATGCTACAGTTGATACCATTGAAGTGTCACTTGGTGAGATGACAAAGGATTACGAGATGTATTCCTGTAAGGGTGAGCTGTTAGATATGGCAGGACTTCAAATTCCAAAAGACATGTATAGAAATTACGAGATTTTGGTTATGAGAAATGAGGTGGTTTACAAGAAATTAATTATGGCGCCAAAATTTGATGAGGATGATATATCCGGTTTCAAATTTGACGTTTTAGCCGGTGAATATGAGTTTTTGCACAACGGGAAATCGGTTGGCAGGATGACAGTTACTGATTCCAATGTAGTGAAAGATTTAACGATGCCGTACAAATATGTAAAAATTAAAATGCTTGATGCAGAAGATGAGTTGATATCGATATATCCGAAACGGAGGCTTAAATTTGCAAATAAGGGTACGAGCAGCATTTACTACTATATGGACGATGATGAGTCTGGGGATTATACATCACGCATCGTGCTGCCAACCGGTGATTACCAGTGTGTTGATTATTACTGTATGCCAAGTATAGGAGACTATGGCTTTACCGTGGATGGTTCAAGCGATACTGTTGTTATCAATACAAACGTGTATAAGATATCCGGTAGCTGCAAGGTAAATGGAGCCGAGGTGTCCGATGATACATGGGTGTACTTGCACAAAAAGGGAGACGCAACAGAACTTTCGAGCTATACATTTGATGAAGGGAAATATGAATTCTATGTAGAGCCGGGAGAGTATGAGATAAAAGTGTCCTTGGATTCCGGAATCGTTACCGCAGCAGACGTAACGATTACCAATGCATCTGTCGAGAGGAATTTGGAGTTAGGAGAGTAAAACGATGAAATTGTTTGATTACACATGGAGGGATATGATATGAGAAAAATGAGACGAAAACTCGCCGTTTTGCTTGTGTTTGTACTGGCATTTACGATGATGCCGCAAAATGTACTCGCAGCCAAGAAGAAGGTGAAACTGAGCAAAAAATCAGTAACGGTAACGGTTGGAAAGACCGTTAAGGTTAAGTTGAAAAACAACAAAAAGAAAGTGAAGTGGACGGTTGTATCCGGCAAGAAAAATGTGAAACTGAGTAAAAAGAAAAAGACCGGTGTCACGATTCATGGTAAAAAAGCCGGAAAAGCAAAGGTGCAGGCGAAAGTAGGCAAGAAAAAGTTTGTCTGTAAAGTGACGGTAAAGAAAGCCGGAACCAATCAAAATGCAGATAAGAATAACGGTAAAAAGACAGCAAAACCAACGGTAAAGCCGACCGAAAAACCGTCTCTGCCGTCGACTCCGACGCCAAAGCCGACCGAAAAACCGGTTCTGCCGTCGAGTCCGACACCGCTGCCGACCAAGGTGCCGGAACAGACGATGCTTCCGCCGGATGAGACACCGGGACCAACGGTAGAACCGGTGAGAAACAATCAGGGACTTTATGCGGAAAATGAAGAACTCATCATCAGCTCAATTGCTTTTGAAAAAGAAGTCGATTATTATTTAAGTTATAATAATATTTACGTGTGTGATGGGGAGGCAAATTCTCTGAAAGACATCGTGCCGGATGTGACAAAATGTGAGTTTACGGTTTATTGCTATGGAAAGAAGGCAGAGGTAAAATCGGTTTCGGACGTCGAGTGGAACGAAAAAACATCAAAGGGAAAAGGCAGTTATACTTTTTCAATAACGGCAGCACTTGATGGCAAAGAGTATACAAAGACGGCTAAAATGATGCTTGGGCTGTCACGGGACGAAACCATAGATCAGGAATTTGATAATGGATTTACGCTGCTTACGTTGCAGGCAGACAACAGAGAGTATGAATTAGAGAGAGGCTTAGCAAAAGACCCTAATGGCGATAGTTCCCATTTCAGTTATTATTATTTTAAAGATAAAGACGTGAACACAGAGGACATAAAAAATGCAGGTACGAAAAAAATAACCGGCGTTTATGAAGATGAGAAGATAACACTGAATATAGAGAATATCAGTGCGTCGACGGACAGTGTTATGTTCAGACCTTCGTCATATACAAGAGGAAAGCAATTCCTGAATTTTAGTCATGTCGGTATTTATGTGAAAGTGGAAAATTACTTTGTGATAGACGCCTTTACATCAACAAAGGGAGCAGTAAAATACTGCGATTATATGGTGGGAGAAAATCAGGGCTTTATCTATGATGAAACGATAGAAGATGGCAAATCGTTAAAGGATATATTTACGGATTTATCAATAAATTTGAAAATATACCGCACGATTTATCGCAATGTCTACTGTGTAGATAACAGTATCCGCAATGTTGTCTGGCATGATGAGCCTTATTATGAGGGAAAAGAAGATAAAGGATATTATACGTTTGACCTTGTGATAACGGTTGACGGTAAAGAGATTAAGCAGTCGTATGTGCTTGTTGAACAGCAGAGAAAATATACGGTGTCCGGAAAACTGGAGACAGAAGATGGACAGCCGATTGCAAATGCTGAAGTTTCCTTAGATAAATGGAACGGAGAATTTTGGGAGCAGAATGACGTAATTAAGACCGATGAAAAGGGTAATTTTACGACTAAACAATCAAAGGGAGAGTACCAAATTCAGTTGGGGAAATCGTTTACCGTTGAGGGTGACATGCAGCATGATGAGAAGCTTCCGGTTTATAAAATGTCCGGCACGGTAAAAAGAACTGGTGCACAGACAATGGATATGCCTAATATTTGGATTTCGGCAACCGAAAATAGCGATGTCCTTTATGGCAGTGATTTGGATGATGACAATCATTATTACAGATACCTGACAAAAGGAAACTATATAATTTATGTAGGAAGTTATGAATTTGACAGGTTTGAAGTGACCGGCAGTGAAGAACGTGATATTACACTGGATTGTGCGCGAATTTTTGGAAAATGCAGCAACACGTATTTATATAAAAATGTGAATAACGACGACTATTCTACATATATTTCTGGCACGAGTGGATGGTATGAAGTTTATCTGAAGCCGGGAACCTATCAGGTAATCGATGGAGATACTGTTATTGATACGGTAGATGTGGCACTGGGGGATACAAGGAAAGATTATATCGAACATTCCTGCAAAGGAAACCTGCTTGACGTATCGGGTCTTACAGTTCCGGAAGAAATGAGAGAGACCGGAAGTTACACGATTTTTGTCGAGAGAAATGGAGAACAATATAAAATAGTTTCTGTCCCGATGGATGGCGAAGAGAATGCGTTCGATTATGAATTGGATTTGCTGGACGGCGAGTATGAGTTTTTCTACGCAGACACCAGCATTGCCAAGGTTACAATCAATGGCTCTGATGTTGTGAAAGATTTAACCCTGCCGTTGAAATATGTAAAAATTAAATTGTTTGATGCCGAAAATCACGTAATTCCATTATCGGAGCAAAACTATGTGAAGGAAACTAAAGGATCCGGAAATGAATACTATCTAACAGAAGGACTGGTAGGTTATTCTGCACATGCAATGCTTCCACTTGGCTCTTATGTGTTTGGCGGGGAAAACAAAAATATACAGGATATGCAGAATGCGACATTTACGGTTACCAAGGAAGATGATGTGGTTTCTGTGAATACACAACTGTATCAAGTAAGTGGTTATTGCAAACTGAATGGGGTTAATGCTTCAGACGATGCAAGGATAACATTCTTTGACAAGGATTCGTCCTCGACTTGTGCAGTAAATGAGATGGAGGATGGCAAATATTCTGTGTATGTATCGGCGGGAGAGTATATCGTGAAAATATCCAATTCAGAGGGAATATTAGCATCTGAGAAAATAACAGTAACTGATGCTTCGGTTGAGAAAAATTTTGATATAGAGGTTGGCAAACTGACCGGAAAACTTTCATGGGAAAATGGTAGTTCCTTTACCGATTTTGATACGAATATGTGGCAGATTAGTTTGCGAATGGAAGAACCATATTATTCGGGTCGTGTGGCAGGATTAGGAAAAGATGGTTCCTTTGAAGTAAAGGATATTTTATTTGGTACCTATGATGTAATGGTGTATTCAGAGTATAGTAATGCGTATGTAAAGGTTGGTACGATAACGATTGACAGTAAAACAAAGAGCCGGGATTTTGTGATTTCCGGATATGCCGTTCATGTGAAAATGGTAGATAGTGATGGAAACCCTATGAAGGGTGAACAGTTTTCTTTCGTAAATACAGAGGATGAAACGGACACAAAATATTTTTGTACTAATACCGAAGGAGAAGCTTATTTGATTGTTAGTAAACCGGGTACTTATAAAGCTATGCTTAGAAAAGAAAGTTATGGAACGGTAACGGTGACAGATAAAAATGTATCTGCGATACTTAGAAAATCTGAACCTTGACGGACAAAAACCATTGTGCTATACTAAGGTTTGACGAGGACGTCACAAGCGAAAGTTTGTGACGTCCTTTTTTTATACGATGAGCCAAAGGCATAAGTGGCAAAGGAGGTTATCAAAATGGATACAGCAATCAAATTTTTATATTTAAGTGAACCGGATATGATTCGGGCAGGTGTGACGGATATGGATGCCTGTGTGGAGGCAATGGAAGATTTATTGTTGACTTTACATAAAGGGGACTATGTGATGGGCGGAAAAAATCACAATTCCCATGGCTGCATGGTGACTTTTCCGGATGACCCGGAATTTGAAGGAATGCCGAAAAATGCAGAGGACAGACGTTTCATGGCGATGCCGGCATATCTTGGCGGACGCTATCAGATGGCGGGGATGAAGTGGTACGGATCGAACATGGAGAATAAGAAAAAAGGGCTGCCACGCTCCATTTTGATGATGATGTTAAATGATAAAGATACGGGGGCGCCACTTGCGATGATGTCGGCAAACCTTTTGAGTTCTTACCGAACAGGGGGAATTCCCGGTGTTGGCTGCAAATATTTGGCAAGAGAGGCTGCAAAAACAGTCGCTATTATCGGACCGGGTGTTATGGGGAAAACTTCCCTTCGTGCCTTTGTCAGCGTGAGACCGGGCATTGATACCGTAAAAATTAAGGGGCGTGGACAAAAGTCCATTGATTCCTTTGTTGCATTTGTCAAAGAAGAATGTCCGGGAATCAAAAATATTGTGATTTGTGATTCTATCGAGGAAGCTGTAAAAGACAGTGACATTATCAGTATGACAACGACGGTAAAGGACAGTGAGGCAGAATTTCCTTATATTGATACGAAATGGATTAAAAAAGGTGCACTAATCAGTATGCCTTCAGCCGCTCGTTTTGATGAGGATTTCCTTGTAAATGGCTGTAAAAAGGTTGTGGACAACTACAAATTGTACGAGGCGTGGGAGGAGGAATACCCATATCCGACTTACGATCAGGTGCAGATTGTAGGAAGCAAATTTACGGATTTAAAACAGATGGGGAAAATTACAAGAGAAGACATTATTGATGTGGCAGATGTGATTACCGGTGAGAGAAAAGGACGGGAAAGCGAAGATGAGATTATCGTATATTCTGTCGGAGGCATGCCGGTTGAGGACATCGCGTGGGGAGCTACTGTTTACCGCCGCGCTTTAAAAGAAGGCATTGGTGTGGAACTGCCATTGTGGGATAAACCGGAAATGGCTTAAGAGAACAAGGGGGAATTGGCATGGAGAAAAACAAAAAATTAGGATTAGGAAGTGTGGTTTCTGTTTCTGTCGGGCTTGTCATTGCGACAAGCTGTCTGGTGTCATTGGGACAGGGAGCAGGAACGGTGGGAATCCCATTTATTGGTGCGATGATTATCGCCTGTCTGCTGAATATGACAACGGTTGCTTCGCTTTCTGAGTTAAATGGTCTGATGCCAAACACGACCGGAGGACTGGCGCAGTATACGCTTGCCTGTATGGGACCGTTTCCAACCATGATTTCTATGGTGGGAGGGTATCTGATTTGTAACATTTTATCGTGTGGTGTTGAAGCATCGATTTTTGCCTATGCCATGTCGCAGACACTTCATTTGCCGATTCCAAGCATCGGCTACACCATTATCATGACGGTAATCGTTATGGTGGCAAATCTGTTTGGTGTCGATATGTTTGCTAAAATTCAGAATTTGGTTGCATTCCTTTTGGTTGGCTCGATGGTTGTTATGGGAATTATCGGTGCTTTGGGGCTTGGAACCGGACAGGTTGTTTCCCAGCCGGCAAGCATGTCAACGAATTTCTTTGATATTGTGTCGACAACTGCAGTGGCATTCTGGCTGTTTATTGGTGCCGAATATGTCATTCCAATATCCAAAGATGTTAAAAATGCCAAACGAAACGTGCCGCTTGGTATGATGATTGGCTTGGGACTTATTTGTCTGGTGCAGGCAATCATGGTATTAGGTTTTCATAATTATACACCGTGGGCCGAATTGACAGAATCTGCTGCACCGCATTTGTTATACGGTCAAAATCTTCTTGGCGGAGCCGGAAAATACTGGATGACAATGGTGGCTGCTCTGGCGGTTATCAGCACACAAAATTCAACGGTAAGTGGTCTTTCTAATATTTGTCAGGGCATGGCAAAAATGAATATGATGCCACAGTTTTTTGCCAAGACAAATAAAAGGAAAGTACCATTTTTCGGTATAATATTTGTCAGTGTTACCATTTTGATTTTTGCTTTTATTAGTGACAGTTCCTCCTCGGCAATCTCATTTTTGATTCTGGTGGGTTCTGTATTTTGGATGATTTCGTATATCTTAGCGCATATTGACGTGCTGATTCTGCGAAAAAGAGTGCCAAATGCACCGCGTTCCTTTAAAGTTCCACTCGGTAAAATTCTGCCGCTTATCGGGATTTTAGGAACAACATACATGATTTTAAATATTTCGACCGACCCGGCAGAGCGGTTGGCTATCTGGGGCGTAACCGGAATTGCCTTTTTGATTCTTGGTATCTACTCGTTCTTTTGGATTAAATACAAAATGCGGATGCCGGTCTTTAAGAGCGTGCCGATGGAAGAAGTTATGGCAATGGAAAATGATTTATATTATGTGATACGGAAAGAGAAGGGGATTTGGAGGTAGCCGTGTTTTGGGGGGCGTAAATTATCAAGAAATGATTTGCATCAAGTGGGCGCTCTCGCTAAGACAAACGCGTAGGGGTATCAGCTTGCAAAATACGCAAGCTTGATACCCACGTGTTTGTACCCACTCGCTGCAAATCATTTCTTGATAATTTACGGCAAACCCAAAAAGACGGGCTGTACGTTTTTGGTAGAAATTTGTTGCTCCAAGACTGATTTGAATTTTCTTCGACAACTCTTTTTCTATGATTTGTTTCATAGCGTTGCATTTTTACGTTGAAATTAGGCTTTATCAGCAAAAATCACGTATTAATTGCAACGCTTTTTGTCGATTGTAACCTTTTTGGTTGTTTTATTTTGAAAAGCAGGCGAAAGCATGCAACGTTTTTGAACTTTTGTGAGGTTTTAGGTTGCATAAGCTTCTCTCCGGCATTTAGCACAAACTTTTTCTCACTTAATGAACTGAGAACAAAAAATCATTCCCCGGCATATATTTGAAAGCAATAGTGTCAGAGGATGACTTCATGACACAGCCATCCGGGGCGTCCGGTGAAAAAATTGTCTATGGGGTAATCGGCTGATTTTAACTGCTAGTGTTGACAAAAGTAAAGAAAAGAAAGAAGTTCTTTTTTTTAAATGCGATTGTGGCATATGTTTGCTGCCAATTCCTTTGAATTCCAGTAATTTAGAAGAAACGCTTTGTGACAAGTGGGTTTTGAGTACGTCGGTATGTGTTGCAAGAAGTCCAGTGGACTTCTGTTCTGCAACGACCGAAGCGGAGCGTAGACCACTGGTAGTTTCAGTGCCCATACCGTTACGCACTCAACAAACGGGAGTGCCCACGAGACGCAAAGCGTTTCTTCTAAATTACGGAAAACAAAAAAATGCCACCGAACATATGCCACAATCGCATTAAAAAAAGAGGATTTCAAAACCGACAAAATGTGCTATACTTATTCTTATCATAAAAGATTGGAGTGAAGCAGCATGAAAAGCAAACAGATTCTCTCGCTTTCCCTTGCCGCATGCCTGATGATTGGCTCTCTTGCCGGAGCAGGTGAGGCGCAGGCAAAAGCAAAAGCGAAAAAGCCGGTATTGTCAAAAACAAAAATGACTGCCTATATCGGCAAGACAAAGACATTGAAGGTTAAGAAAAACGGAACGAAAAAAATCGTGAAAACCAAATGGACTTTGTCCGGAAAAAAAGTGGCAAAACTGTCGAAAAAGAAAAAGACATCGGTCACCATTAAGGGATTAAAAAAAGGCAGTGCGACAGTAAAAGCCAAGGTTTGGTATCAGAAGAAAGGTGCCAAAAAGAAGAAAAAAGTCACTTTAAAATGTAAGGTGAGCGTAACAAAATACGTTTCTCCTGAGGCGAAGAAAAAGGCGAATGTGTTAAATGCGACGACGAAGTATCAGCCGCTTGCTAAGTTGGCAGCGCAGCATGGATTCAAGTTGGGAACCGTTGTAAACTACACAAATGTTACAACAAATGACAACTACAAAAATCTTGTGAAATACCATTTTAACAGTTTGACAGCAGGAAATGAGTTTAAGGCATATTCGCTTTTAGACCAGGCAAAATCCGCAAAGAGCAAAGATGGTATGCCGGTGATGAATTATGACAAGGCAGATACGATTATTTCATTTGCCAAGGAAAACGGAATCCAGATGCGGGGACATGTTCTTGTGTGGCATGCGTATATGTGTGACTGGTTCTTCCGCGAGGGCTATGACACAAGTAAGAAATATGTAAGCAAGGCGGTTATGCAGAAACGTCTTCAGTATTATATTAAAGAAGTAATCACTCATTTTGAAAAGAAATATCCGGGTGTAATTTACTGCTGGGATGTGGTAAATGAGGCTGTAGCAGACCAGAATGTGGGAAATGACAACCGAAATCTCCGAAAAGATAATCAGTTTTACAAAATCCTTGGCAGCGATTATGTGGAGCAGGCATTCCTCTATGCGAAAAATACGGTAGACGAACTTGGGGCCGATATTAAATTGTATTATAATGATTACAATTCTTTCTACAAATCAAAACGTGAAGAAATTGTAAATTTGGTTAAGAGCATTAACAGTTATGCAAAGGATGCCAAAGGAAATGTCCGCAAACTGTGTGACGGCGTTGGCATGCAGGGATACATTGGCGGTTACGGAACTCAGAATGGATGCATGAATGAGCAGAATATTTCGGATATTAAGAAATCAATTGAGACTTATGCAGCACTTGGCTGTGAAGTTCAGGTGACCGAAATGGCAGTAAGAAATTATATGGGGACGGCTGCCATGAAGAAAAAACATGCTGCATTTTATAAAAAACTGTTCCAGATGTTTGTGGACGTAAATGAAATTTCGGCAAAATGCACCGGAAAATCAGATGAAGAAATTAAAAAATTGGAGGAGAGCCGACCTTTAAAAGCGGTTTCAATCTGGGGCTGGCAGGATGACCCATCGCTGGATGAAAGCAGCTATGGCTACTCGATGAATGGTCCATATTGTGGTTTGTTCACGGAATTGTATGCGGTGAAAGATTCGTTTAAGAATGTGTATGAGGTTCTTGCAAATAAAAGAATTTAAAGGTGTTGACATTTTAAATTTTCAAGATTATAATAGCGGTAACACGTAGATGAGACGAGTAAAACGCAGAACATGTCAGAGAGAAATGCCTTGTGCTGGAAGCATTTTCATGGAAACCGTTTGAAAACTACCTCGGAGTGACCCCAATCCGGTCCGGTGACCCCGTTATCGTCAGAATGAAGCCGGGATGATTTATTACTATTTCGTCCAACAAGGGTGGAACCGCGAGAACATTGAATTAATGGCCTCGTCCCTTCGAACTATAACAGCAAGAAGGGATGAGGCCTTCTTGTATATTGAATGAAGACAGGAGGAATTGACATGAAAGTAACACTTAAAGACGGTTCAAGCAAAGAGTATTCACAGGCAATGAGCATTATTGATATTGCCAAAGACATCAGTGAAGGACTTGCCAGAGTGGCATGTGTTGCCGAGTTAGACGGCGAAGTTGTGGATTTGCGCACAATAGTAGATGGCGAACACACACTGAATATTTTGACATTTGACAGCGACGAAGGAAAAGCAGCATTCCGTCATACTGCATCCCATGTGCTGGCACAGGCGATTAAGAGATTGTATCCGGATGCCAAATGTGCCATTGGACCTTCGATTGAGGAAGGTTTCTACTATGATTTTGATATAGCACCATTGGATCGTGAGGCACTGGACAAGATTGAAAAAGAAATGAAAAAGATTGTTAAGGAAGGTGCGACATTAGAGCGTTTTACCCTGCCAAGACAAGAGGCAATTGATTTGATGAAAAAACGTGAGGAGCCGTATAAGGTTGAGTTGATTGAAGATTTACCGGAAGATGCCGAGATTTCTTTCTATCAGCAGGGCGAATACATTGATTTGTGTGCCGGTCCTCATTTGATGAATACAAAACCGTTAAAGGCAATGAAGCTGATTTCTTCTTCCGGTGCTTACTGGAGAGGAAATGAGAAAAATAAAATGCTTACCCGTGTATACGGAACTGCTTATACAAAGAAAGCGGATTTGGATGCCTATTTGGAGCATTTGGAAGATATTAAAAAACGCGACCACAATAAATTGGGACGTGAGCTGGAACTGTTTACTACCGTTGATGTAATCGGTCAGGGACTTCCGCTTTTAATGCCAAAAGGTGTACAGGTTATTCAGACTTTGCAGCGCTGGATTGAAGATGAGGAAGAAAAGCGCGGTTACATGAGAACGAAGACACCTTTGATGGCGAAATCTGATTTGTACAAGATTTCCGGTCACTGGGATCACTACAAAGAAGGTATGTTTGTTCTTGGCGATGAGGAAAAGGATAAGGAAGTATTTGCCCTTCGTCCGATGACTTGTCCATTCCAGTATTATGTTTACAAGGCAAGTCAGAAATCCTATCGTGACCTGCCATGCCGTTATGGTGAGACATCGACATTGTTCCGTAATGAGGATTCCGGTGAAATGCACGGCTTGACTCGTGTCCGCCAGTTTACAATTTCTGAGGGACATTTGATTGTGCGTCCGGATCAGATGGTAAAAGAATTTAAGGATTGTATCGCTCTCGCTCAGTACTGTTTACAGATACTTGGAGTTGAAGAAGATGTAACGTATCATCTGAGTAAATGGGATCCTGAAAATCGTGAAAAATATATCGGCGAGCCGGAAGTATGGAATGAGACAGAAGAAGATATCCGTCAGATTCTGACAGAACTGAACATTCCATTTACTGAAGATGTCGGAGAGGCCGCTTTCTACGGACCAAAAGTAGATATCAATGCGAAAAATGTATACGGTAAAGAAGATACCATGATTACCATTCAGTGGGATGCCCTTTTGGCGGAACAGTTTGATATGTATTATATTGATGAAAATGGTGAGAAAGTACGCCCATACATCATCCACAGAACATCCATTGGATGTTATGAGAGAACGTTAGCATGGCTGATTGAGAAATATGCCGGTGCATTCCCGACATGGCTTTCACCGGAGCAGGTACGTGTTCTGCCAATTTCCGAGAAATATCTCGATTACGCAAACAGCGTGGAAGAGAAATTAAAAGCGAATGGCATCCGCTGCAGCGTGGACAGCCGTTCCGAAAAAATCGGTTACAAGATTCGCGAGGCAAGACTTCAGAAAACACCGTATATGCTCGTCGTTGGGCAGAAAGAAGAGGAAGAAGGCGTTGTATCCGTTCGCAGCCGTTTCAAAGGAGACGAGGGTGCACAGTCTTTGGATGCGTTCATTGATGACATTTGCAAGGAAATCCGTACGAAAGAAATTCGTAAGGTAGAAGTGACACCGGAGAGCAAATAAGCAGGAGGTTTGTATGCAGCAGAATAGACAGACAAATGCAAAAGCGATTGCGTCGTTAGTGCTTTCATGTGCTTCGATGATTTGTTGTATGCAATGGTCCATTTCTTTGGTAATGGCAGTGCTTGGCATTGTATTTGGAATTTTGGGACTTCGGGATGACAATTCAAATCAGGAAGATGCAGCAATTGCCGGTATCGTTGTGGGAGTGGCAGGGGTCATCCTTGCCATTGTCGTAGCGGTGCTGTTAATTAAAATTACGAATAATTCGTCGATGCAGCATCTGGAACAGGCAGCAGCCTATTTTGCCCCATATGGCAGGATATAGAAATGGAGGTATCTATGACAGATATAAATCGACACAGAGGGCTTGCAATTGCCTCTCTTATATTAGGTGGAATTTCCTGTTTTTGCTGTTTTGGAACAGGTATCGGCGTAATCCCTGCCGCAATCGCCCTTGTCTTTAGTATTATCGCTGTGGCAAAAGGCGGTAAAAATGCGAAAAAATTAGGAATCATTGGATTGATTTTGAGTGCCATCGGTCTGGTTTTAAATGCCGTGATTTTGGCATACGGAATCTGGATGATTCGCTGGGACCACATGACAATTGAAAATCTATCCTCAATTCAGAACTTAAATCCTGCAAACGAAAAAGACATCATCGAATGGCTTCAGCAGTTTATTAAGGTTGATATATCGGGGATGGTAAATTAAGTGGGGGGTGCGTGTTATTGTTTCCGTAATTAGGCAGAAAAGCTTTGTATCTCGTGGGCGCTTTCGCTCGTTGAGTACGTAGCGGTATGGGCGCTGAAACTACCAGCGCTACATACCGACGTACTCAAAACCCACGAGTTTCAAAGTTTTTCTGCCAAATTACTGGAATTCAATAAATGGCATTCCCCTAATCATTCATTGCCCTGCCTTAATACCATGGCTGATACTTTGTATGTAAGCGTGTGTGGTCAAGTGATTGCTGCCGATTTTTCAGGAATCCAATAAATGACCTTAATTCAATTTATAATGATTGCGCTGCAAACACATCGGGTATCAGACACGCGTAGTTTGCGTGTCGATACCCCTGTGCGTTTGCTAAGCGGGAGCGGCGCAAGAAATATAAATTGAATTAAGGCCATTTACGGAAACTGAAAAAAAGTTAACAGCAATCACTTGACACACACCACCTTTCTATGGTACACTACCAAAGGTGTAAAAAGCAGAGTTATCCACTCTCACCTTGCCGTATAACATTTGTTATCACACGGTATTGGTTCACATCTATTATAATGATAGGAAATGTTTTACGTGGATAGCTGGCTTTTAGAAACAGCTATCTTTTTTTCATTTAGGAGGTAAGAACAATAAGCGATTTAATGATTAACGAGCAGATTCGCGACAGAGAAGTTCGTGTAATTGGACCAAATGGAGAACAGCTTGGCATTATGTCGGCAAAAGAAGCATATTTCAAAGCAAAAGATGCAGGACTTGATTTGGTAAAGATTGCACCGACTGCAAAACCGCCGGTATGTAAAATTATTGACTACGGCAAGTACCGCTATGAGCAGGCTCGTAAAGCAAAAGAAGCAAAGAAGAAACAGAAAACCATCGAGACAAAAGAAATCAGACTTTCGCCAAACATTGATACCAATGATTTGAACACGAAAGTAAATCAGGCAAAGAAATTCCTGCAAAAAGGAGCTAAAGTAAAAGTCTCACTCCGATTCCGTGGTAGAGAAATGGCTCATAAAGATGTAGGGAGAGAAATCCTGAATGCGTTTTTTGAAGAATTAAAGGACGTTGCTTCCGTCGACAAACCTGCGAAGATGGAAGGAAGAAGTATGGTAATGTTTTTATCAGCCACAAAATAATAACGGAGGAATAATATCATGGCAAATCAGAAAATGAAAACAAAAAGAGCTGCTGCAAAGCGCTTTAAAGTTACCGGTACCGGTAAATTGAAAAGAAACAAAGCATACAAGAGTCATATTTTGACTAAGAAGACAACAAAGAGAAAAAGAAATCTCAGAAAGTCTGCTCTTGTAGATGAAACTAATGTAAAAACAATGAAAAAGATTATGCCATACAGCTAATGGCGAAGGAGGGAACTGACAAATGGCTAGAATTAAAGGCGGAATGAACGCAAAGAAAAAACATAAAAGAGTATTGAAACTGGCAAAGGGTTACAGAGGCGCAAGAAGTAAACAGTATCGTGTTGCAAAACAGTCTGTTATGCGTGCGTTGGAAGAGTCCTATACAGGTAGAAAACAGAAAAAGAGACAGTTCAGACAGCTTTGGATTGCTCGTATTAACGCAGCAGCTAGAATGAATGGTCTTTCCTACAGCAAATTTATGTATGGTTTGAAACTTGCTGAGGTAAACGTAAACCGTAAAATGCTTTCTGAGATGGCAATCAGCGATCCGGAAGGTTTCGCTTCTTTGGTAGAAGTAGCAAAAAGCAAATTAGCTTAAGCTTTATCTGTTATAACAAACAAGTACAAAAAGGTATCTCATTGTGAGGTACCTTTTATCTTGCAGTAAAAGTGAAACATCACGATTAATGGAAAGGAAATAAGGGAAATGAGTCAAACGCATAAGCAAAAAATAGCGGCATTGCTTGCCACAACCTTAATTTTATGTGACCTCATAAGCGGGAGTCCTGCCCATTTGCAGGCAAGACAGAAGAACAATCAGACGGAGTGGAGTGAAGAGCCAACGCCTGAACCGACAGAAGAACCGACCGCGGAGCCCACAGAGGAGCCGGAGCCAACAGCTGCGCCACAGCCAAATGAAACTCCAAAGCCGGTGAAAAAATATGAACTGGTATCGCCCCACGCTAAGTATTATAAAGGCGGCATGAAGGGGATTCATTATCGGAAAGTGAAGGGGGAAAAGGTATATCACCTTTACTCGTATACGACCGATTCGGTAAAACTTGTTATGTCACAGGCATCTACTTTTGAGGTTTACGGAGGTGCTTCGAAAAAAGAAGTAAAAAAGAAGTTAGTTACCGTTTCTTCCTCCGGTGTGGTAAAATGTAAGACAAAAAACAAAAAAAATTACACGCTCTTAAAAGCGACGTCCAAAGTGACAGGCGAAAGCTGCTATATTTACATTTATTTTAATGAGAAAATCAAGAGCAAAAGCGGCAGCAAAATAAAGTTATGGGAAAAGAAAAAAGCGACAGTTTCTTTTAACTATGCCAAAAAGAAATTGTCTTTTGAAATAAAGAATAAAAAGATTGCAAGTGTCAATAAAAACGGACGAATTACGGCGAAAAAGAAGGGTACGACTTACCTTTTTGTAAAGGTAAAAGATTCGGATAAAAACCAGTGCAGGATTAAAATTGTTGTAAAAGAAGAGCCGTGGATTGTCAGTGAAAAGGATAAGAAATACGACTATGCAGAGATGACAGGAGATTTGCGTAAGATTGCTCACAAATACCCCGGAAAAACAGGGCTGTCGAGCCTTGGCAGGACATATGACAACAGGGAAATCTGGTGCCTGCGTGTGGGAAATCCTTCTGCGGCAAAGAAACTTGTGATTGATGCGGCAATTCATGCCAGAGAGTGGAAAAATACACAGGTCATTATGCGACAGACCGAGGAAATTCTTCGGGAATATGGTGAGCACCGCGCAAGATTCCGTTCGACCTGCCTTTATATTCTGCCGATGGATAACCCAGACGGTGTGACAATTTCGCAGTATGGGGCAAGTGGAATCCGCAATGCAAAACTTCGCAAGAAAATACAGAAGATAGGGCATTTCAATACGTGGAAAAATAATGCCAGAGGGGTTAATATTAACAATAATTTCCCTGCCGGTTTTTCAGCAGATAAGAAAAAGGATAAAAAGAAGGGGAAGAAAAGAAAACCGGATGCCACAACATATAGAGGAAAGAAGGCAGCGAGCGAAAAGGAAACGAAGGCATTAATTTCTTTTGTTAAGCGGATATCGCCAAAGACAGTGTTGAATCTCCATTCGACCGGCAGTATTTTATACTGGGATTTTGATGTATCGTCGCCACTGCATGAAAAGCAGTACAGGTTAGCAAGTGAAATAAAAAAGAGAAATCATTACCGAATGATGCCAAAGAGTTCGAGTACAGAAGAACACGGAGGCTTTGCGGACTGGCTTGTGTACGAGAAGAAAATTGTGAGTGTTACGGTAGAAACAGGGACAGTGCCATGCCCTTTGCCGCACTCTCAGTATAAAAAGATTTATAAACGAAACAAAAAGATGTTTCGCTGGTTTATGCTATCTTATTAAACAGGTAATTGGATACGAAAAGGAAGGTGCATTAAAATGGAACGAACGAGAAGACTGCGGATGAACGAACGAGTGAGAGATATGGTGCGGGAAAATCATGTCCGGGTGGACGAATTGATTTATCCGATTTTTGTAATAGAAGGAGAAAATATTTGTGAACCGGTAGAGTCGATGCCGGGCATCTGCCAGTATTCGATTGACAGACTTCATGAAGAACTTGACCGAGTGCGTGAGGCAGGGATTCCGGCAGTTTTATTGTTTGGTATTCCGGCACACAAAGATGAGCAGGGAAGTGGTGCGTATGCCGAAGATGGAATCGTGCCACAGGCGATTCGCTATATTAAGAAAAATTACAAAGAACTTGTTGTTGTTGCGGATGTCTGCCTGTGTGAATACACATCACATGGACACTGCGGTCTGATTTGCGATGGGGAAGTTTTAAATGATGAGACGCTTCCGTTTTTGTCAAAGGCATCTGTTGTGTATGCAAAGGCAGGAGCAGATATCATTGCACCGAGTGATATGATGGATAAACGTGTTGAGGCAATCCGCAAGGCTCTTGATGAAGAAGGCCTATATAATACACCGATTATGTCCTACAGTGCAAAATTTGCGTCGGCATATTATGGCCCATTTCGTGATGCCGCACATTCGGCACCGGGATTTGGTGACCGCAAAAGCTATCAGATGGATCCGGCAAATGGAGAAGAAGCTTTGCGGGAAGTGGAGCAGGACATCAAAGAAGGTGCTGATTTAATTATTGCAAAACCAGCGATGGCGTATCTGGATGTGTTAAAAGATATTTCCATTCATTATAACATTCCGATTGTGGCGTATAATGTCAGTGGAGAATATGCGATGGTGAAAGCAGCTGCGCAAAAAGGCTGGGTTGATGAAAAACGAATTGTGATGGAGCACATGATTGGATTTAAGCGTGCCGGTGCAAAAATGATTATTACTTATCATGCTCTTGACGTGGCACGGTGGCTTAAGGAAGAACAAAAGGAGCAGTAACCATGATTTTTGGCTATGTTGGAATTTGCTATAAAGAAGCACCACTTGCCCTGCGCGGGCAGGTGGCGTTACCCGACTCAAAAAAAATTGAATTATGGGAGCGGCTTTCTGTCATTGGCTTAAAACAGTGTGTGATTGTCTCGACCTGCAACCGCAGCGAGATTTTCTATTTTTCTCATTCGGATGCGGTGACGGGGGAGCAGGTGCAGTCCTGCTACCAGGACATTTTCCCGAATGTTTCGTTTGGGGATTGCTGTAAGAAAAAAGAGGGCAGTGAGGCGGTTTCTTATTTGTTCCGCGTGGCGGCAGGCTTGGAATCGTTAGTCGTAGGTGAAGACCAGATTTTAGGGCAGGTTGTTGAGGCGATGGATTTTGCCAGGACCATGGGGCACAGCGGCAAAGAATTGGAGCGCATTGTAAGGGATGCAGTGACGTGTGCCAAGTGGATTAAGACGAATTACCGCATCAGCGAAAAGCCGTTGTCAGTCAGTTATATTGGCGTGAAAGAGCTGCACCGTGCCGGTGGTGTTAGCGGGAAAAATATTCTTGTGATTGGAAGCGGAAAAACGGCGGCACTTGCTTTGACATATTTGTTTGAATACGGAGCAAAAAAGATTTATCTGTGCAGCCGGACGTTTGCGCACGCAAAAGAATTGTTAGCGGTACATGAAAATTTGACAGTGGTGGATTATCATGAGCGTTATGATGCGATGAAACGGTGTGAAACGGTTGTATCAGCAACGTCATCGCCGCATCTGGTTGTTTTGTACGATAAATGGAAAGAGACGGGTGTCACACAAATGCAGTTTTTGGATTTGGCATCACCGAGGGATATTGACAGCCGGTTACAAGAAGTTCCGGGGGTGCAGTTGATTGATATGGATACGCTGCAGAAAATTACCGAAAAAAATCAGAATGAGCGGGAAAAACTGGCGGCAGATTGTGAACAGGTTATTGAGGAAAAGGTGCAGGAGACGATGGAATGGCTTTTATTGAGCCGTGTGGATGGCACGATTGAGACGCTGCAGAAACGGTGTTCACAGATTGAGACGGACAGTTATGAATATTTAAATCGAAAAATTCCTCTCAATCACAGAGAGCAGAAATTATTGAAAAAGGTGCTTCATGCTTCTTTGCAGCGCTTGATTCGTGAGCCGATTCAGGAATTAAAGCAGTTGGAGGACGAAGAAAAGCAGAAAGAGTACCAGAATATCTTAAAAACATTATTCCGAATGTATGAAGATGAATAAAAGTATAAGCGTAACCTTATACTTTTATTAAAAATTACTATAAGTAAAACATTATAATATAGCATGGAATATATTTACAAAGTTATACCTTGGTGTTACAATAATCTCAAAGAGAGGGATCGTATACGAAACAGGGTTTGTTTACGGGGCGGTTTCAAAAACAAAAAATGATTGGAGGACACAAGGTTGAAAAAACAGTTTTGTAAAACAATGAGTTATGTGATGACGGCAGCATTGCTTCTTGGCGTGTCAATGCCATCTTCACCGGCAGCAGCAAAGAAAAAGGCACCGAAACTTAGCACAAAGAAAGTAAGCATTTCGGTGGGACAGAAAAAGACGATTAAGCTGAAGAATGGAAAGAAAGCAGTTTGGTCCATTAAGTCAGGTAAAAAGGTTGTTAGTCTTTCAAAGAAAAAGAAAACAAGTGTCGTAGTAAAAGGTAAGAAGGCAGGAAAGGCAGTCGTATTAGCAAAGGTTGGAAAGAAAAAACTGACCTGCAAAGTTACTGTTAAGGCAAAGAAGCCGGCAGTTACAAAAGCACCGGCAATTACTACTGCACCAAACACGAATAAACCAAGTACGGCACCGACAGCAACACCAACCGCTGTAGTACCGACACCAACCGCTACCCCGGAGCAGGGCGAGGCAGTAAAAGACATCACAATTGATATGACAAAAGTTGGCGATACCGAATTCAGTTCTTCACCGGCAACGATTAATTTTAGCAGCCAGTTGGATTCTCGTTTTGATTTGGCTTATTTTAAGGAAGTAAAAATTGGCTATGAACTTACTTTTGAAGGTGAAGACACTTCCAAATTAACAGCTGGTAAAATTGCTGTAGCAGGTACAACAGATCAGCTGACAGGTTTTGATGATGGTGTAGCATTTAATTATAACATGGCAGCGGGTGCTACATCCGTATCGGTAGCATTTGATGAGAAAGTAACAGGTCCTGCCGTTGGATTGAACATCCAGCCGATGGATGCGGATGCTAGTTATGGTTGGCCGGAAACGTTGAAATCCGTTAAGATTACAAGCATTGTATTTGTTGCCAGAGCAGGAGCTACTTATCCGGCAGCAGGAGCAAGCAAACCAACACCAAAACCAACAGTAGCACCGGAATTTGATTCTTCTGAGTTCAAATACGATGGTCTTGATCAGAATTGGATTGACAAAAACATTGACCCTGAAAAACCGGTTGTTGCTTTGTCATTTGATGATGGCCCGGGAGGTTATACAGGATTTGTTGATAATGGTATGAAGATTCAGAAAGCTTTAACTGCAGCAGGCGCTCATGCAACATTCTTCTACATCGGTGCTCATATTGAGCATGATGAGGATTCCAGAAATGAAGTTCTTGCAGCGAAAGAGGCTGGATTTGAGGTAGCAAATCATTCTTATGATTCCAATGGGTTGAATAGTGTAGGACCAGAGGTAATCAAAGAGAAGATTGCTAAGACAGATGCACTTCTTTCTGAAATCACCGGATACAAACACTTCTTGTTCCGTGCGCCAAACGTTGCTTATAGTCAGGCGATGTATGCAGTAATCGAGAAACCGTTTATCGATGTATCGATTTGGAGTCAGGATTATCAGGATAAAACAACGAAAGATGATTTGGTAAACAATGTAATCAATAACTTAAAAGATGGCGGTATCATTAACATGCATTCCGTTCATGAAAAAACAGCAGAGGCAGTTCCGGAAATTTTGGAGCAGTGCAAAGACAAAGGATATCAGGTTGTTAGTGTATCTGAATTGTTTGCTATTAAAGGCAAAAAGCTTATGACAGGTGTGAAATACAATAACGCTGAGTAAGATTTGAAAATGGATTGTTGAAAAGCAGGGCTGTTATAATAAAATAGTCTAAAGATGGCAAAAGAAGTTTGTTCGATATAAACGAATGGAACTTCTTTTGCTATTTTTATTTTATACGCAGACATGCCGCTCTTTGGTTGCGGCGTCTCTTTATCTGTGATAAAATAGAGTAAATGGCGTGAAAGGAGCATGCATATGACAGGGATTGTTTTTGAAGGTGGGACATTTCGACCGATTTTTAGCTGCGGTGTGATGGATGCACTGTTGTCGGAGAATATATTACTGCCTTACTGTATTGGTGTTTCCGCTGGAATTGCGGATGGCGTCTCGTATATTTCTAAACAACCACAGAGAAATTTGGAAATTATGCAGAAATACCGTAATGATAAGCGATATATGAGCCGGAGCAACTGGAAAAAAAATAAAAGTATTTTCGGACTGGATTTTGTTTTTGGAGAAATTCCGGACCACTTAATTCCATTTGATTGGGACACCTTTCGTTCATATGAGGGAACTTGTCTGGTTGGTGTGACAAATGCAAAAACCGGACAGATTGAGTATAAAAACGCAATGGATATGGATGAGAAATTTACAATGCTTCGTGCAACCTGTGCATTGCCAATGTTTTTCCCAGCGATTGATTTGGACGGACAGAAGTATTACGATGGCGGGCTGGTTGACCCGATTCCGTTTAAAAAAGCGTTAGATGACGGTTGTGACAAATTAATTGTTGTGCTTACGCAGCCACGCGGTTTTGTGAAACGTTATGGCAAATATGATAAAATGGGTGCCAGAATGCTAGGACATAAATATCCGGAGATTAAACGAGTGATTATGGAGAGACCGGACCGCTACAATGCTGTAGTGAAAGAGTGTGAGGCGTTAGCGAAGGAAGGAAAAGTGATGATTCTACGGCCGAACCATTTGCTGAACAGCTTTGAAAGTGATGTGCGGAAACTGGAAATGGCTTATTGGCATGGTTACCGCATGACAAAAGAAAAGATGAAAAAAATCAAGAGGTTTATTGAGGAATAAAGGAGATTGCAAATGAAACAACAAAAGCAGCAAAAAGAATATGGGAAAAAGTTTTTTGTGCCAATTTTGCTTATACTGGCAGTGCTTCCATTGATTACCAATGCACATATTTATGATAATGGATTGAGTAAACAATTATGGTCATCGGCAAATGGTCAGGTGACAGATTTCTTTTTGTATTATAAATCGCATTTTTTGATGATACTGGGTGCCATTGTTACGGTTATTTTGGCATATTGGCTTTGTACTGGTGAAAATGGCAGATTGTTTGATAAAAATGTGTGGATTCCGTTGATTCCGGCATCGGTGTTTGCCTTATTTTCGCTGTTTTCGGCGATGGGAGCGGAGCATGCAGAGGATGCGTTCTTAGGCGGTTATGAGCAGTTTGAGGGCGTATTTGTCCTTCTTATTTATGTAATCTGTTTTTTGTTTGTGTATGGTTACGTGAAGAAAGAAGAGGTAGTGGAGTGGCTTCTTAACGGACTGACTGCCGGCTCTTGTGTTGTTGGTATTCTCGGTGCATTCCAAACGTTTGGTCTGGATTGGATTCAGAGTGCCTGGGCAAGGCCTTTGGTTACGACTGAACTGGCTGGCAGAAGTGGTTTTAATATAAAATTGACATTTGGTAAGGGTATGGCATATTCTACACTTCACAATCCGAACTATGTTGGTTCTTATGTGGCGGTTGTTTTACCGATTACGATTCTTTTGCTTTTTACGGCAAAGAAAATGACATTTCGTGTACTGGCTCTGATATCTACTGTTTGCCAGTTGATTATGCTGTATGGCTCACAGTCATTGACCGGACTGATTGGTGTTGCCGGAGCTGTTATTGCAGCACTCATTTTTCTGTTTCCTTATGTGAAAAAGCATTTACTTGTTTCGGTTGGAGCGGTTGTTGTGTGTATTGCTGCGGTGGTCTGCGTGCTCGTTGCAAAACCCGGCATTTTAAACCGGTTTACGGGCAGCGAGGGAGAAAAAACGACGAATACTATTTCGTCCATTCAGACAAAGAAAAATTCGTTTGAAATTGTGACCGGCAGCGGAAAGACGGTTGTGGGAGGGTTTACTTCGACTGACAGTATCGGTTCCTTTTCTTTGAAGGATAAAAAGGGAAAAACACTGGAGACTGCGACAAATAATAATGTTGTGACGATTGCAGAAAAAGGATATGAAAAGATTAAATTCTCAGCATCTGCTGTTGAAGTTGATAAAACAACGATTCCGTGTCTTGAAATTGGTGCAGACGGAAAAACGTGGGATTTGGTGAAAAAAGATAATAAACTTTTGTATTATAATCCGCAGGGACGATTGGACAAACTGAGAAAAGTGGATTCGATTGGTTTTGAAAATAATTACGATTTTGCGACCCGCCGTGGTTATATTTGGTCACGTACATTTCCAATGCTTAAATCAACGGCCTTGATTGGTGTTGGTGCGGATAATTTTGTATATGAATTTCCGAATAATGATTATGTGGGAAAAGTGAATTCTGAGTTTAATGCGCAGCTTATTACGAAACCGCATAATATGTATCTTCAGATTTGGACGCAGGACGGTATGCTTGCCTGTCTGGCGTTGATTGCTTTGTACGTGATGCTTGTTATTGCAACATGGAAGAATTGCATGAATGCAGAGAAAAAGACATGGCTTCACAAAACAGCAATGGCAATTTTTTGTGGTGCCAGTGGTTACATGGTAGTTGGTCTTGCAAATGATTCAAGTGTATGTGTGGCACCTTTGTTCTGGATCCTTATGGGACTTGGGTTTGCCGTAAATCATATGATAAAACGCAGTAAAGCGAAAGAGGAAGAACAGTAAAATACGGAGGTGATTGTATGGCTCGAAGATGCAGTGTGGAAAGAGCAAATAAACAAATTGGCGGTTTCGCCAGTGCAAAGAAAAATATGGTGATTCAGTACGAAGGACGTGAACGTTCGACAAAGCATTTGTTGGAATTGATTCACGATGATGTTTTAACAAAAGGAGTTGCAGAAGAGGAAATTGAACAGCTTGATATTTACGTGAAACCGGAAGAACAAGCTGTTTATTATGTGGTGAATCAGAAAATTGAAGGCCAGATTGCATTCTAAAAGGATGTGGGACAAGAATGTCGGAAAGGAAGAAAATTATGGCAACGGTTTATGTAATTGCAAACCAGAAGGGCGGTATTGGTAAGACGACAACCGCTACAACATTAGCAGGGATTTTGAATCAAAAAGGAAAAACTTTATTAATTGATGCGGACCCACAGGGGAACAGCACAAGTACCTATCAGGCAGCAATTGAGGATACGGCAACTCTTTATGATGTCATGGTTGATGAGGACCCGGTGCCGCTTGATGAGGCTGTGCAACACATGGAGAACGGAGATATTGTAGCTTCGGACCCATTGCTTGCCAAGGCGGGAAAACTTTTAGATGGAAATGTGGAAGGAATGTACCGTTTGCAGGATGCGCTTGAAATGTTAGACGGCTATGATTATATCGTAATTGACACAGCACCATCTCTTGATATTGTATTGTATAACTGTCTGATTGCTGCGGACGAAGTAATTATCCCGGTCACGGCGGATGCCTTTGCACTGCAGGGACTAACAAAACTCAGCGATACAATTCATGCCGTTCAAAAGCGTCAGAACCGCAATTTGCAGATCGCCGGTCTTTTGCTTGTGAAGTACGCCGGCCGCTCCAATTTGGAAAAAGATGTGCGTCAGGAAATCGAGGAAGTTGCCACACAGCTTGGCACTAAATTGTTCCCAACGGCAATTCGCGAGTGCGTCAAAACAAAAGAAGCACAGTTGAAAAAACGACTGCTCAGCGATTATGCGCCAAACTGTACCACGATGCAGGATTACAACCAGTTTGTCGAAGAACTGCTTGGAAATTAAGATACATATATTGAATATCTTGTGTTATATAAGGATGTCAGGGGCAAGCTTTTTGCTCGGGCATTCTATTTTATTGCTTATTTTCCAATGCCGTATTCTTTCATAAGTTCTTTTTGATAGTCAGTATCTACCATGGCACGCTGCATGTCTTCCAAACGGTTGTCGTCTAGTAAACGGAGATTTAAGGTGTTAATTTCATGGATGCCGCGAGCTTCGCCGCGTTCTTCATACATATCTAAAAGTACACACATGTTGATATGTCCTCCTTTTTCGTTTTGTTTATCGATTAACTGTTTTGCCTTTATGTAACGGTCGTCATTTGCGACAGCGGCCAGCCAGTCTAAAAAGGCTTCTGGATGGTCAAGTTTAAAATCCGTCGTGCGGAAAAAAGATTCTAATTTTTCTTTGTCATTTTTGCATGACAGATACCGGACGATGTATTTAAAGTCGGAGCGATACATCTGCATCGTGGACTCGGATTGATTGGCTAAGTTGATAATACCAATTGAATGAGGTGAAATCCACTGCTCAAATTCCTCGCGCATATCGTCGGGGATGTTAAGCACATCCTGTAACTGCTTAGGCTTTTTCCATTCTTTCTGACTGTAATTCAAAACAAGCGTAATAACCGGATCCAGCTTTTGAGTATCATGGATCCCCTTGGTAATGGGGGATGGATACGTCTGTTGTTGTCGATTTGTTTTTTTTGATTGTCCTAACCTGTTCCATATATTTTGCATGTTGATATCCCATGTCGCGGACGGGCATAATGTTATTGATATCGCTCTGGTTTTCCAGACAGACAAAGAAGCGGGTGTTATATTTTTTGTTACACTTCATCGGTACATCCATCTGCAGTTGTTTTAGTTTGTTGTCAGAAGAGGACTTGGTAATCAGTTCACCGGGTTCTCGTGATAATTCGTTCGCAGATATATAATGTCTGCCTCCGAATAAGTTTACATTAACGATGTCGGAAAAAACATCTTTGTATTGTAATAAATTCTTTTCTGCTAAATCTTTACTTCCCAATAGCAAGCCCCCTTTTATCAAATAGAAATAACAAGGAGAACGGTTTTGATCCCACCCGTGTTTGTAAATATACTAGCATGTAATGAAGAAAAAGTCAATATATTTTATTACAATCGTAAAGCGACTTGCGCCCGCTTGAAAGGAAGTTAAAAACAGCATAAAGGGCGAAAAAACGTAAAAAAGAGAGGCGCAAAACGACTTGTTGGTAAAGCGTGGCGTATTGCGCTGAGAATTTTTGAAAAGTGAAAAAAGTGGGGGTGGTCAGATTACGGAAAAAACAGAATCACAGTGCAAGGTTTCTGGTGGTGATACAGTTGGAGGTTTAATTGGTAAAACACAGTATGTTAATAGTTGGAGAGATGCTTCATATACCACTTGCAAATTGGACGGGACAAATTAGGGAGGAATACTGTTTGGATGTTTTCCAACCACAGATTATAATTGTTCCGACGTAAAAGTATATTATCCAAAAGAATGTTATGAGGAAAAGGGATGGCAGGATACCGGTTGTGACTTGAATGGGGGCGGCAGTACGAAAAATTATTTTACAAATGCCGCGAGACCAAAGGAATCCGTTTTGATGTCGTAGCAATTGCTGACCGTGCTTTTTATAAAAACAGAAAAATTCGCCGTGCTCTAATTGGCACGAACATACAGTCAATCGGGAAAATGGCGTTCTACGGTACAAGGCAGCTGAGGTACATAGACATAAAAACAAAAAAACTGAAAGTTATTGGAAAAAAGGCGTTTATTGGAATTTATCCGGCGGCGAAAATAAAAATTCCTCGTACGAGAAAGAAAAAGTACATCAAATTACTTGCCAACAAATACGGTTAAAAGAAAAAAGCAGAGAGTTCGCAAAATGGAATTCTCTGCTTTTCCCTTGGTGTTACATTTAAAAATTGCTGCCGTTCCAGCCCCAGTCGTTCACACCGTGGTAAGTGACATAAACCTGATTTCCCGGGATGGAAAGCTCTTCACTTAAAATGTCGCAAATAACTTTTGTCATTTCTGAATAGGCAGACGGAGATGCCTGACCAAACAGACTGACAGAAACATATGCTCCCTTGTCCAATTTCGAACCGCCCATGTACAAATCGTAATTATCTTCAAATCCAACCATCAGATACGTTTCCGATTTGTTTAAAATTTGGATAGCCTCACCAAGTTTTGTTTTGATAGCTTCCTCTTTTTCCGGGGTGAGCGATACGGTAATTTTTGAATCAATAAATGGCATAAAAGTACCTCTCTTTCTTTTTTATGATATAAGTCAAAGGGATTCCAGAAATTTAAGCATAGAACTTAACTGTGTACCATTTAAGCGCTCTGCATAGCGGAGTAAGCGAAACCTCGTTTCATTCAAATGAACAGAAGTGGTGTCTTCCTCCATAAAAAATTCAGACATCGAAATATTAAATGCGTTACATATTTTTTGCAAAGAGGGAATGGACGGCAATGTGTTTTTTCGATACCAGGCTGAAATCGTTGATTGGGTGATGCCGGACTGCTGGGATAGTTGATACTCGGTCCAGCCACGCTCCAGCCGTAATTCCACGATACGGTCTAATACATTCATTGTCAAACCCCTTTCTTAGGTAAATTCATAAATAATATTATACTTGGTATTGCAAAATAAAGCAGTGTAAAATAACGTAATTAAATAACGTAAATATGAAATCGGTAAAGAGTAATGTATTAGGGGAGGAGTTTTGGCTGAGATAAAAAAACGGAAAGCAATTTTGACGAGGGGGCGTATACTAGAGGGGGCGTATACTAAAAAAATGCAGTGGGGGCTTTTTCTTTCATAGATTACCAATATATGTTATAATGACCTTTGAAAAATGAGGGGAAATAGGATATGAAATTATTGTTTGTACTTGTTGGACTAATTTTGTTTTGCAAAGGAATTGAAAAAGGCAGTAATTGGTTGTTCTTTGGTGGATTAATATTAATGATGTCCTTTTTGATGTGGCAGCTTTTTGATAACTGGTTTTTTGTTTTGTTGTTGGCGTAAGGGGATGGGATTTTTGCAAAACAACGTTTTTTACCAAATTGTCTAAAAGAGGTTGCAATTTTAGCTTGTTTTACAGCTTTTTTGTGGTAAATCAATGTGTCTAAACAACTCTTTTCGGTATGCTAGGGCTTTAACGTTGCATTTCGGCGAGAAAGGATAAGAAGGAATGCAACGCTTTTGGCTTGGAAATAAGATTAGCGTTGTGTGTGTGCATTATTGCAGTTTCTATAACTGGTTCCAGCAATTTTTTATCTCATCGGACGTATAGAAATTTTCACGAAAAGATTTCTTTTTTTAATCTACAAAAATCAATTTATCAACTTTGTCTGGTGTATTACAATGAATAATGTCAATAGTAACAGTATAGTTTGGCATTTGAATAAAAAACAGTATGGTTTTGAAAATAAGATATGTAGTAACAAGGAATAAAAGAATTTATTCAATGATTGTTGTTTGGGGGGACGTGTGCTATAATATATTTGCCAAAAGTACCCATGACAGGGTGGTAGACTCCTAAGTTTATGTACACCGGCTTGCTGGAATACATAGCACGGACCGTAGCAGGGCGAAGACGGTGGCGCTTATGACAGCTTTTGAAATCATTTCAATTTTCATCGGTATACTAACATTGTTATGTGCCTTTGGTAGTCTTGTTATAGCGTTGCTTTGCCTTTCTCAACAAGAGAAAGACAAAGCGAAAATAAAAATGCCTATCCTGCCTGACCCACAGGATGGGCGGTGTCCGTAAGGGCATTTAACCTTTGTGGGAGCATCCACTTTGGAGTGGGTGCCTTCCAATATAGTTATAATATCACTGGTAAGGAAATATATCAAGTATTTTTTTGATAGAACATATAATTTCACATAAAAGAGAATTGTGATGTGTGACAATGGATAATTTTAGAAAGTGGTGTGCTATATGAAAAATGAAACAAGTAAACGGCTGCAAGACAATTTTGATAAAGACAATAAGCTGAAAAGCGAATTAAATTATGGTATTGCGGACATGGAGGCTGGGAGAGAACTTCCATTGGATGAAGCCATGGAAAAAATAACTGAGTTAAGAAATGTTTTTAGGGGGCTGGAGAAAATAGAGAAACTTGACGAAGCCACGTTAGAATTATATTCTTTACTTGGTCAGGGATATACGGCGATGCAAGAAGGTCGAGAAAGTTCCATCGATGAAGTGAAGGCACAAATTCGGAAAAGGAGAGAACAACGTGTCCATCGTTAAGTTTGCAAAACAACGCTTTTTACCAAATTGTCTAAAAGAGGTTGCAATTTTAGCTTGTTTTACAGCTTTTTTGTGGTAAATCAATGTGTCTAAACAACTCTTTTCGGTATGCTAGGGCTTTAACGTTGCATTTGGACGCGAAAGATTAAGAAGGAATGCAACGCTTTTGGCTTGGAAATATGATTAGCGTTGCATGGGTGCATTATTGCAGTTCCTATAACTGGTTTCAGCAATTTTTTATCTCATCGCACGTATAGAGGAATTTTCGCAAAAACGTTCATTTCCTAATGTGAAAAAATTGATTTATCAACCTTGTCTGCTATATTACAACGAATACTGTCAATAGTAACAGTATAGCTTGGTATTTGAATTAAAAAACAGTATGGTTTTGGAAATAAGATATGTAGTAACAAGGAATAAAAGAAGTTATTTAATAGTTGTTATTCAACTTGACACGTGTTAAAATATATTTACGGAAAGTACCCATGACAGGGTGGTAGCCTCCCAAGTTTATGTACACCGGCTTGCCTTTCTCGATAAGAGAAATAGGAACAAGCAAAAATAAAAATGCCTATCCTGTCTGACCCACAGGATAGGCAGTGTCCATAAGGACAATATTGCTATAAACTTGGAGCATCCACTTTGGAATGGGTGCTTTCTTTGTATAATCATAATAACACTCTTGTAGAAAGAATGCAAGTGGGGTTTGATAAAAAAATATTCTGCAAATTCAGTCTAAATTATTAACATTTTTCGAATTAGTCTTCTTACATTTTGGACATGCATATCTTCCCCGAACACGTTGATTTATCCCTGCCAACCATGAGCAATTGCAATGATTACATTTCCGTCCGTGATTTCGTTTTGTTATAGATGCTTTATACAGATGTTCTTTTGGGCAAATCCAATTTGCCTTTTTTGAACTGTTTGGACTGATTTTACTAGGCTCAATGTCGTTAAGTTCAAAATCCCATTCAATCATTAAATCTGGTCGTTTAGTTGCTATAACTTTATTCGTGATTTTCTCACATGATAACTCATTATCTGTTGCATCCAGCATGGCTCCTGCACCTAAAAGAATTGTTAATAATTCTTTATTCACAGATGCGTTCATTTTTGCTTTCTACCTTCCGTCATCGCCTGACACATCTTCATAAGTTCAGCCACACACTCGCTCTCTGTCATTGTTTTCACATTAAACCCATATGCTTGCATGACAACTCTGTCATTATTCCAAAATCATACAAGGTAGCATTCGGCATAAGAAGATTTGAATCTCCACAAATCACATCTGGTGACATAAATCCTAAAGGTATGTATCTGCGATTCTACGATGAATGTCTTGGAATAATGATATATGTATCCTCCGGTTGTCGAACTTCCCCAAATAGCATCGGATATTCAGCAAGTTTTTTAGTAGCTTCACGATTACTATTTTCACGAAGCAATTTCACTTTCAAGACCGCATCCATAACTGGTGGAACTTTTTTGACTTCGTTAGGTGAAATATCCTTTAACCAAAGACAATACCTTTCTTTATTATGTAAGAATTCTTTTGCTCCAATAAATGGTTTAAACATGCTTCTTGCAAGAGGATATTTCTTAACTATTTCTTCTTTGTTTTCAAAAGTAAAATTCCTCCATCATTCGGCATACTCCCAAAAACTACATTCGAAACACTACTAATGGTTTTTTTCTATTTTCGATAAAAATATCGGGTGCTTCTATCAAATATGCGTTAATATTGTCTACAAAGGTACTGAAAAGAGGTAACAGAAGAAGAAAAGGCGAAGGACGGAAGTTCTTCAACCACAGGAATGTTACCTGTGGATTTTTTTTGTTATAAAGGAAAACAGATACTAGAAAATTCAATTTAAGTACCAAATATATCATAGAATAATCTTACAGATAGGGCTATAATTAAAATATTATTTTAGTCAATTTACAATTTAGAAGGAGGTAATTATGCAAATAGCAAGTAGAAAAGTAATCGCAGGCCTTATGGTTTTGGCTCTTTGTATCACAACACTATCCAGCGCCGGAAGTGATGTAGAAGCAAAGGCTAAGGCTTCTCTTAAGACCAAGAAGATTTCTGTTAAGGTTGGAAAGAAAAAGAGTATATTGATCAAGAATAAAACTAAGAAATATTCTTATTCTTTTACCAGCAGTAACAAACAAGTGGCAAAAGTAACATCAAAAGGGAAGGTTACCGGAATAAAAGCTGGAAAAGCGACTATAACAGTAAAAGAAGTTTTGAAAAAAGGTAAAAAGAAAAAAGGTAAAAAGAAGAAAAGAACATTGGGAAAGGTTAAAGTTACGGTAACTGGCATGAAAAAGAAGAATGTAGCAACGCCAACACCGGAAACGGTAAACAAGGCAACACCTACAGCAACACCTACAGCGACACCGTCTGCAACAGCACCGGTTGAGCCGACAGCATCAGCAACGCCAGCCGCATCGGAGCCGGCAACACCAACACCGATCGTAACGAGATCTCCTGCACCACGTCCAACATTGGCGCCTGGTATGCCGGAATTAGATAAGAACAATCTTACTGTAGCGGACTATCCGGGTATTGCATCCGATGTGCCGGATCTGGATATAATTCGTGTTGGTCAGAACTACTACATGGTAAGTACAACGATGAACCTTGTTCCTGGTGTCCCTGTTATGAAGTCGACAGATCTTGTTCATTGGGAAATTGTAAACTATGCATGTAACCGTTTCCCGAACAGGGATTTATTTAATCTTGAGAACGGACAGCAGACATATAAGAATGGTTCCTGGGCAGCGTCATTAAAATACAATGAAAAAACAAAACTTTTCTATGTAATCTACAATGTTAACAATGATGGTTTTTATTGTTACACGACACCGGATATCGAGAATGGTACGTGGAAAGCATATTACATACAGACAAGTTTCCATGACCCGGCATTGATCTTTGACGGTGACGGAATGTATGTTATCTACAATGGAAATAACATTCAGAAGATTTCTTTAAAAGAATCATCGGCAGAAGGTGGAATTGGAAAAGTTGTAAAAGAAGGCGGTTCAAGAGCACTGTTTAATAAGACATTGGGCGGATTCAAGTGGTCTTTATGGGAAGGTGCTCATGCTTATAAGATTGGTGATTACTATTACCTTATGATCATTGGTTCTTATGGAAGCTGGTTCCGTAGAGAAGTATGCTATAGAAGTAAAAAATTGTATGATAGTAAGGCGTCAGACTGGGAAGCTCAATTGATCTTTGAAGGCTCTACATATGAGTATGGAACCGGTATCGCACAGGGTGGTATTGTGGACACGATCTATGGTGACTGGTATGGATTCCTTTTCCAGGATCATGATGGTCTTGGTCGTGTTCCGTCTATACTTGCTGTAAACTGGGATTATGTTGATACAAAGAATAACAAGTATTATCCAGACTGGCCGATGATGGGTTACTATGATGATAAAGGAAACTTTGTAAATTGTCTTGGAACAAGCCAGAAGGTTAAGAATCCACTTACTATCCAGTTGAATAAGAGTGATAAGGAAAATTACATTGTTGGTGATGATGATTTCTCCTATCCGGATTTTAAGGAAGGTGACAGCCTAAAGAAAGTATGGCAGTGGAACCATAATCCGGATGACGCCAACTGGTCAGTAACAGAAAATCCTGGTTATTATCGAATTAAAAACGGTAAGGTAGCAGGGAATATCTGGTTTGCAAGAAACTCTCTGACACAAAGAACGGTAGGGCCTAACTTTACATCAGAGACATGCGTTTTGACAGAAAATATGAAACCGGGTGATTATGCAGGTCTTGCTGCAATCAGTGCACACTATGGAATGGTTGGTGTAAAATGCGATGAAAATGGTAACCGTTACGTATTCCAGGGCTGCAATAGTGATACGAATAGTGGTGCAAAGGCGAAGAAAGAGGATAGGATAAAAGAAAATGCTGTTTCTGAAGAAAAGATCGAAGGAAACGCACCAGTATATCTTAAGATTGAGTATGCCTTTAATACAGGCAAGACAAGAGCAGATAGAGCAAACTTCTTCTATAGTTTAGATGGAGAGAATTGGAAGAGCATAGGCAAAACATTCTCACTTGGTTTTGATACTGCGACAACATTTATGGGAACAAGAAGCTGGCTTGTAAATTATGCAACAAAAGAAGCTGGTGGATATGTTGATTTTGATTATTACAAAGTAAAATAAAATGATACCATTTCTGCCGGCAAGATTGTCTTGCCGGCAGTTTTTTTGTATTGGCAATAAAAATAAACCACCTGCTATGCAGGTGTGTTCCCAAACAGCTTTAGCTTCAAGTAAAAAACCTC
>ERZ773252.549-NODE-549-length-43271-cov-16.242225_pt1 | contig 43271 bp, 56 predicted proteins | sample MGYA00580517_ERZ773252 | MGnify/ENA primary metagenome ERZ773252 (study PRJEB29015, sample SAMEA2737766) | human gut metagenome | biome: human gut; feature: human-associated habitat; material: faeces | place: China | collected 2012 ...
AGCCGCTGTGAAAATATCGCTCGACAAATTCCGCCTGTCTTCCAAAGGAAGTGCAATGAAAGAAATCCGCATCCGCATTTGACTTCTGCTTTGTCTTTCGATTTACCGCGAGATCAAATTTGGTAATAACAATGTCCGTTCCACCCTCACTTTTCTTTCTTGTAGTTTTGGGATTTCTCGTCACATTTCCCAGTAAAATAATCTTATTCATTTTGTCCGCCTCCTCTCTTTTGTTTCCATTCATCCAATAACTCTAAAATGATTTTCATCATTTCCTCTTCTGTGGTTTCTTCCTCAAAATACTCTGATAGTCGTTCATTTCTCAGAGTAATTTCTTTTTTCTTTTTCTGCTTGGGTGTCGAAAAAAGATACTCTTCCAATCTATCGGCATCTAATTTCCCCTCCAAGCTGAATTTCTTTATCTCATTTGCCTGTATTGTCGATATTTTCTTTCCATACCGGCAAATAGCATCATAAACCATACCCTGCTCTTCTTCCGGAAGAACAGACAGGCTGACACCCTGAACCAATCCAAGCTGCTTATTATCTACTAAAGCCAGCAGCGCATCACTTAATCTGGCAAGCCATATATAACGCTGAATCATCTTATAATTTTCGCCACTTTCCTCGGACATCATCTTCAAGCTGTTTCCTGCCTTGCCCTGATTCTTCATGGCATCATACTTGATTTTATATGCCTTTGCTTTTTCACTCGGCTGGATGTTTTCCCGCTGAATATTGGAATCTACCATAACTACACTGGCTTCATCGTTATCCATTTCTTTCACAAATACCGGCATTGTTTCTAATCCAAGCACTTCACATACGTGCTTCCTGGTATGCCCGGAAATAATCTCATAACCGCCTTCTTTGCGTTTTCGGACAATTCCCGGCACCAGTACACCATGCTCTCTGACACTTTCAATCATCTCTGCTAATTCCTCATCGGAACGAATCTGAAACGGATGGTTATAAAATTCATGCAGTTCGGAAAGCGGTATCTCTCTCACATCTCCTGCTTCGGCAGCTTTTTCGGTTTCCTTTCCACCAAAGAGGTCATCAAAACTCGTTAATTTCACTTTTTCCAAAGCCTTTGTCCTACTCATGAGCGATTACCTCCTTTGTCAGTTTCTCGTAAGCCTGCGCCACCGGATGTTTCTTATCCAATGTAAAGATACTCACTCCTGCTGCTGATGTTTCAGCGGCTTTTACCGAAAATGGTATTTTACTTTCAAAGATAGGAATGGATTCCCCATAATATTTCTTGATAAGTTCCATAATGTCTTTGGCATAATTAGTTCTCGCATTCAACATAGAAATCAAAATCCCTTCAAACTGAATCTGCGGATTCAAATGCTTTTTCACACGGTAAATGGTTGTGATTAACTGCTCCAAGCCTTTTACCGGAAGATAAGCTGCCTGCACCGGAACCAATACACGATCCGATGCCGTAAGCGAATTGACCGTTATCATTCCCAAACTCGGCATACAATCGATGAGAATGTAATCATAAAAATCTCTCATGCTTTCCACATATGTTTTTAGAACAAACTCTCTGCTCATAGCATTTACAAGAGAAACATCCACTCCTGACAAGTCAATGTTGCATGGCATAAGGTCAACTCCTTCTTCATGGTGAATAATTCCTTTTGTCACATCCACATCCTTGTCCATGATGATCTGCTCCATAATACTCGGAAGTGCAATCTCCAGTTCGTCCGGATTTTCAATTCCAAGACTCTGTGACAAATTTCCTTGTGGATCTGCGTCAATGACAAGCACTTTCTTTCCTTCTCTTACTAATCCAACTCCAAGATTTACGGTTGTGGTAGTCTTGGATACACCACCTTTTTGATTGCATATGGCGATTACTTTACACATAATTCTGACCCTCCGTATTTTTTTGGTTATTTTTCATTTCGATAAACATCTACATATAAGCGTTTATACTTTCCATTCGTTCTTTCTATAGAACTAAAATTTGAAATATTTCTTACCTGCCACCGGCAATCTCGCTGCATTTTCTTTAAAAAACAGCGAAGTTCCTTTTTGGTACCAGATAATCTTACCTTTAACATCTCCATCACCACCTTTCATATAAATTTTCTCTATAACACAAAAAACCCTTTCCAAAATGATCTCTCATTCTGAAAAGGGTTTTAACCTTTTTATGATTCTCTTTTCGCAGGTGCATAAATTATTATCATGTACTGAAACGTATCAAAACTTGTATATTTGTAGCACTAATTGTAGCACCATGTAGTATCAACACTGTTGAAACGCCTTATTTTCGGCACTTTACTTATCCAAACTCTTCAATGTCGGGAAGAGCTTTGGCTCTTTTTCTTACTCTTGCAAATCCTTGCAAACCCTTATTTTTCGGGTATTTAAGCCTTTTATACTCTTACATACTCTTTGCTAATTTATTGCCAAAAAGTAGTCAAAAAGTAGTCTTCCCACCTGAAAAGTAGTCAACGAGATACATAATGTATTGTTGTGTCTGACACAATAATACTTTCGGATTATACCATATTGAAAAGAAAACCTCAAGAGGACTCTTTTCTAAAATACATCCATATTCTTTGCTAAATTTTCGATTGCTGTTTTGGTTACTTCGTCATTTACCTCTGCGTATATATTCATCGTAGTAGATACATCGGCGTGACCCATAACCTCTTGAATTACTTTGATGTTTGTTTCATTTTCACAGAATCTCGAAGCAAACGTGTGTCTAAAAATGTGACATGAGAATTTGGGAATAATTACTGGTTCTCTCTTCTCTTTTTTTGCCGCCACTTCTTCCTCTGCATTGTGAGCATCTACAATTCTTTTGATTGCACGGTTAATTGCTGCCGGATTGTGAGGACTTCCAAAGCGATTTGTGAAAATAAAGTTGGTCATCCCATCTATAGTCTCAACACAAAACCCTTCTTCTTTCTGTCTGTCATATTCGTCTTTTAAAACTTCATATACCGGCTGCATCATTGGTATCAATCTAATACCCGCCTCTGTCTTAGGTAAGGAAACCCGAAGCTCACTTCTGTATGAATCATCTGCCCTCTTATAATAGGTAAGACTATGATTGATGTTAATCACACGCTTTTCTAAATCAACATCATCCCATCGAATACCAATAGCTTCACCAATTCGACATCCTGTGCCAAGCAAGAATGCAAATAACGGATACCAATGATAAAAGAATGGATTCTTTGCTACATAGTCCATGAAGGCTCTCTGCTGTTCTACGGTCAATGCCCTTCGTGTCTTGCGACTACCACCATTTCTCTTCTTAATTTCACAATATGCTCCATCAACCGGATTCTTCCGAATAATATCATCACGCACCGCAAGTTGAAATGTAGGTCTGAGGATTGTATTGATAGTTTCCAAAGTATTGATAGCCATTCCCTGATTCGTAACCAAATCATTATAGAAATACAATATCTCGGAATACTTGACATCCTTAATCTTTCTCTTACCTAATGTGTCTCGGATAAAATGATTCCACATATAAGTGTAATTACTATAGGTGGTACTCCTCAACTCTGATTTTGTAGCAATGTATCTGTCAAACAGAAAGTTCACATCAGCCTTACCAGCGATATAGAAGTTAATTCCATCCAACTGATCCTTGACCAGCGTTTCCTCTTTCTGACGAAGAGTTGTCAGCGACTTTGCATATATTGTTCGCTTCTTACCTAAAGCATCATGGTACACATATGAATACCTGCCATCAGTTTTCCTATAGTTCTCACCCTTTCTTAAAACTCTTCCTTTGCCATCTTTTCTACAAGCCATCTTTTCCTCCTTTCCGGAGAAAAGAGCCTGCACTACTTTTGGGTATTCTTGATTTGCATCTCAACACCCAATCGTATGATATGCGATATGGATAAGTCGCGAGACTGTGCATACTCTAGTAAAGCCTGGTATTCTTCCTCTCTAAACTTGACCGTAACAATATGGTCTATCGGTTTCTCAACCTTAGGACGACCCATCTTTGCCATGTTGCACCTCCTCACTTCTTATCCTTATTATACTTTTGGTATTACCAAAAGTCAAGTATTTTCATGCAGGTTTCTCCGTTTTTCTTCAAATCTATTTGTAGAAGTCTTCCTCTACAATATGAAAAGTCTCCAAATACTCATCAATGATATCCAAATTGACTAAAACAAGCTGATTTACCTTATAACAAGCCTTGGCATCCTTTGCCAGCTGCATAAACTTAGACACGCTCATTGAATACATCTCGGCACCTTCGGAATATCTGACAAATCTCTTATTATTAGTGTTCTTAGTTCTCTGATCCATCACTTAATTCCTCCATTACCATATTTCTTGCAGCACGAATAAGATTAAGTTGTCTAATCAGTGCCCTGTCAATCTGTTCCATTACTTCCGCTTCTACCGGAATATACCCTGTTTTTCCTCTTATCGCCATCTTTGACACGGTCTGAATATCCTCTGGAAGAAAATCTGAAATTGCTTTCAAACGATATCCTCTCACATCATTGGGCTTTATCTGCACATGTACCGGAATATCCTTCAATTTACTGCTCAAAGGACAAACTGTAACCATTGGGGCACCTTCATGGTTGCTTGCATCACAACTCACAATCACACAAGGTCTGATTCCACCCTGTACGCCCGCAGGCTTATGCCCAAAATCAGCATACACAACATCGCCACGCTTATATTTTCCATAGTTCTTTCTCTTTTCCATCACTTTTCCTCCATCACAATATTCATTCCAAGATTACCTTCATCCACCGTAATAAACTGACCGCCTGCTGCCTTGACCATTCCTATTTTGCTATACGCATCTTCTATATCAGAACTCACATATTTCATTCCGGCTACAATCACACCCTGAACTCTTTTCTTTCCAATTAATAAGGCAATCTGTTTGAAGTTTCTAAATACATCATTCATACAAAAGCCATGTCTTCTCATGACACCTACAACTTTAATGTTATGAGCCTTTGCATATTCTTTTATATACTTGAGCTGCTTGTCTTCCAATCTGTCCACCACATTCAAATCAGCTTCGACAGATAAATAGGCAATGCACTCATATCTGGGTTCTATTCTCTTCGTCATAGTTTTGCCCTCCTATGCTATCATCGTTGCTGCATTATCCAACATATACAGGAAAGTCTCCTTGAAATATGCTTTTTGTTTATCCGGCAACAAATCCAATCTTGAGTCAATAGAATCTTCCTTATTATATGTTGCTTTAATATCAAGCACAGTGTTGGCATCTACCTCATAAGCATTCATAAAAAGGAACAATGATTTCATACTCAAGTTACGCCCGCCCTGTTCAATCTGATTCAGACTCGATGTACTCAAACCGGTCAAGTTGCTGGCTTGCAAAATACTTAGTCCTCTATCAGTACGAAGCTTCCTAAGTGCTGGTCCTACCATATATCCTTCGTATTTCATCAATAGCCACCTTCTCTCTTTGCTCTGGCAAGAGCCTCTATTGCCTCTTCCTCCGTAGGATAGTTACCATAGAAATTCTCATACTGGTCATAAACATTCACACCATCGTAATCTATGGCAAGGTACATTTTGTATTCCGGCAGGTAGAGAAGATTCTCTACCTCGCCATTATGAAAACCATTCAACATCCTGCACCTCCGTCCCAAGGCTCGGATGCTTCTTTCATTTCTATATCAGCTTCTACACTCACAACATGAATCTGCACCTTATTGTCATTCGCAAACTGCATGAACGAAACCAGATCTTCCATGTCTTCTGAAATATCATCAAAGCTTCTAATAAAAAGATGATTGATAATGGACATTTCCATCGCCCTATAAGTATCATCAAGCTGAGGTCTGTCGATATCTCTGCTACCTCCTCTGTCCACATCTACGCATAAGATTTCACACCCCTCTTCATCTCCGGCTGCAATCAACCTCTCACAGAAATCCATCACCTTATGCTCTGCTTTTCTGGATTTAATGAATCCCACTGCCAAGTTACCATTTTCATGTTTCATGAAATTGTTATAGTTTTTCATTTTCGTATCACCTTTCCTATATAAATATTGGTTAGTGATACAAGCGCTTGTATCATTACTGCAAAAGGCGTCCCCCTTGCTATGTATTAATGATAAAACAGATTTACTTTCGATGTTCGTCCTCTCAAGGCTATCTTTTATTTACAAATAGTCCTCGGAGGACTAACTTTGTATGCTTCGATACAAACGCTTAACTAATTCCACCTGCTCCGGCGAAAAAGTCAGGTGTTCCTTCTTTCCAAATAGAAGGTAATCCGTAGTACAGTCTAAAATCTGAGCAATAATAAAGATGTGCTCCAAAGAACATTTTGCCTTTCCTGTTTCGATACGGGATATCTGATTCCCTTTTATCCCTAAATAGGCTCCAAGATCCTCCCCCGATAATCCTTTAGCTAATCTTGCTTCTTGAATACGTTGACCTATCTCTATTCTTGTAGCATCATCCAGTTCTTTAATCTCAGATTCAAACTGCACATGGCTCACCTCCTTCCCTTATATTTAATATCCATTTATCCTATTAAAAGTAAAACAAGCATAAAAAAAGACCCGATTGCCTGATGAATGGATACCAGTAAAATATCCATTCAACATGAATCCGGTCGTCTTGCAACTCACATGGGATAACATTATTTCTTTGTGTTTTTCTCAATTCCTCTAATATAGAGTTTCATTCGTTCATCTTTTGTTTTGTTAACGAATGACTCTATCAAAAGATATAGAGGAATTAAATAAGTTTTTTTGTCACCTTTCGGCTTTAATAAAATTGACAGTCCTTGATCCGCCACAATCATTTCAAACAACAATTTACCTTTACTCTCACCACTACTAGTTCGTACTTCGCCTACATAATAAAAGAGCTCTTCATCTTGGTTCGCCAACTAAACCACTCCTTTCCGTTAACAAGTGTCGCTTTTTTTGCTTACACTGTTTGCCTAAAAAAAGGACGGATAACCATCCTTTTTTACTTCTACGCTCTAATAAACCCTAAGTGAATCATTCTTATTTGTGCTGCCCTAAATGATACTTCAAATACATTTGCAACCTCTGAGATAACTCTCTTAGCAATTTTTTCGTCCTGACCAGGAACCAAATATCCTCTCTTATTTCCCTGACTACGCAAAGCATATCCTACTGCTTCGCTAAACGTACTTTTCGGCATAAGTAAAGCAGCGGCTAAACTGTCTGCTTGCCACTCTTCCCAATCTTCATCAGTAACATAACCATATTTACTCTTATGATATCTCTCAATATTTTCTGTACGACATGCAATCAAACTTTTATTCATACGAAAATCATATTGCCTGTTTGTTGGTGAATGAAAGCTTCTGTGACAAATCCAATGAGATGTCTCATGAGCTTCTGTGAATCGTTTTCTTGCACGATTCTCTGTACCAATAAGACTCATGTCAATTAACATTGTGCCTTCTTCAAGTTCAATGGTTCTTCTTTCTGCTTCATATCCAATAGTATTAAACTCTACATCGGCAAAAGCCATCATCCCCAACACCTTTCCATCCGGCATTATATACTCATGCTTAATATCTAAATATAAACATTCCTGTGCCAGATATTCAATATCTGTTGGTCTGGGATAGTTAAATACAGAAGGCATATATTCCGTTAAAACCTGACACGCAATATCTTCAAAATCAGTTTTCTTTAATAGATACATGCCATTCTTCTTCATGGGGTAATCTAATCGCATTTACAGTCTCCTTTTCTGATTTGTTTTTTTACAGACTGTGATTAGAAATACGCCCCTACTGCTTCTTCAAACCATCAATAAATGATTGCCAATATTCATCCGATGCATTTGATTCCATAGCAGTACGCATAGCTACTCTGGCTAACGGTTGTTGCCCCATATAGGAATTGATATCCTCATACAAAAATCCTCTGGTAGCACCTGCCAAATCTTCAAAATCTTGTCTGTCTTCTTCAGGAAGTCCTAACGCCTCAAATATTTTGTCTAAATACTTTTTTGGTGCATAGCGGTTTCCTTTTTCGATATCACTCAGATAGGCTGCAGAACACCCTAGTAATTTTGCAAAAGAACGCACAGAGTATCCTCTTTCTTCCCTGCATTCTCTCACGAATGCACCAAAAGTATTCTTGTCCACATCCGCCGACATCATAATCTCTTTTAAGTTCACGATATCCTATTCCTTTCTAAGACTATACAATCTTTCAATTTATAGTCAGTATAAAATCATCCGTAGTATCATTGCCTTTAGAATCACAAATATGTTTTACGGATATCATTAAAGCATATTGTTATCTAAGTGATACAATGCAGTTCTTTGTGTATGCATTGTAAGCAATTTATGTTTACATCATACAACTTGTTTTCTCTTTTGTCAACACTTTTTGCGAACATAATTAAAAGTATTTCTTTATATCCATAATGCATTTCATTTGCTTATCCGATAAATAATCTCTTTCTTCCGTTCCGAACAATAGATAGTCTGCACTACACTCAAAGATTTGACATAGTATAAAAATGTATTCCAACTTGCACTTTACTTTCCCAGTTTCAATTCTTGAAACCTGATTCGCATTTACAGACAAATATGTACCTAACTCTACGCCTGTCATATTTCTTTCTATCCTCTTGTTTTGTATTCTCAAACCTATCTCCTCATTACATCTATTATCGAATTCCTTTATTTCTAAACCCACCAAATTTGTCATTATTTCAATCCATCCTTTCTTGTTTCCGGCGATAACCAGTTACAAGAATGTTTGAGGACGAATATTTTTTTACCACCGCAGTCTTTACAATTTAAAAGAACGCAAGAGAAAGTCCAGTCCTTAACTGGTTTCTTTCCCCTGCGTCCGTGGTGCTGTCACACAATAGTGCCGCCCTTATCAGGTGGTGCCATCATTTAATTGTTATTTGTTCTATACTCTGAATACTCCGTTTTCGGAGTGTTCAATCAACATTTGTTCCGTGTAATGCTTCAATCGAAGAACCCTTTTACACTTCTCACACTTAAGTTCAAATCCTCCCAGATTCAAATCTACATTGTTACCTGTAACATAATAATTCATAAAAAGCCTGTTACAATGACCATTTCTACATCTAATCTCAATCTTTCTATTCAATTCAGTCTGCTCCTTTGCTATACAAAATCAATACTTAACTTTGTACTCGCATAGGAAAGGGAAATCACCTTTGCAAGTCTTCCGGGTGCAGAGTTCCGATGTGACAACTGCCCTGTGTCACCTGCACCACTGTGCTGATCTATTGGAAGCAACTGATTGTCACCTGTGACAAATCAGTTATGCTCCGGCTCTCTCCATAAACCACATATTGTTATCTTCATAATACAGATAACTCTCTCTACCATTCACAATACAGGTATATCTCATACCCACACCGCCAGCCTTCAGGCTTGCAGCTCTTCGGATGTCCTTGACACGCTGTATCTCATAAACACTGCCATCTGTCCATCGGAAGCTCTTCGGGGTAAGTACCCCTTCCTTTGAAAACTCGGCAGTCACATCAACATATACTTTACTGCTTTCCATGTCTACCTCCTGTTTACACTATGGCGATTGCTCTCGGAGCATCTTTACGCCGTCTGATATATCCTAACTCTTCAAGTTTTTTCAAATGTGTATAAACACTTGAAGTTGATGCCAAATTGCAGATAACGCATAACTCCCTGATGGAAGGTGCATAACCATGCTGCATTTGATAATCAACGATGCTGTCATACACAAGCTTCTGTCTTTCTGTCAGTTCCTTTCTATTAGTCATTCCGTTCAACTCCTCACTGATTAAAGTAACCATGTGGATGTACTACATGATCCTCACGGGCATTTACTGCGGATAATAGTTTATCCCGATACATGAGCCCTCTCTGAATACTGTAAAAACCAAACCGTCTGCGAATATCATCAACTGCTGCATCCACTTTCATCTGCTTTTCCCGAAATTCAACACTGGAAAATAAATCAATCTGCTCCCAATAATTATCCGTTACAAGGTCTGCACCTCTTACGCCTACACTTCTGATTGGCTTTCTCCAATCATAACTTGCTTTAAAAATCTGGTAGGCATACGCACCTATCTCACTGGTAATGTTAGTGGCATGGTCTATCTTTTTCTGACGGGTAAAAGAGAACAATTCATTATCCCTGATACTGATTTCCACCACCCGGCAACGGAATCCATTTTCCCGAAGCCTTGCAGCCACACTTTCCGCAAGAATATAAAGAACAATTTTCACATCCTCGTCATTTTCCAAATCTCTCGGTGTGGTCGTACTGTTCCCAACTGATTTAATTGGAGCATGGGTATCCTCCAGCCTAACCGGTGATTCATCATAACCATTAGCAAATGCCCACAGCACACTTCCCATTTTGCCAAGATGATTTACAAGAATATGTTCATCCATCCTTGCAAGATCACCGATTGTCTTAATGCCTATTTTCAACAGCTTCTGGTTAGTGCTTCGTCCCACATAGAGTAAATCTGATGCAGGGAGCTTCCATGCCTTCTGACGAAACTCGTCCTTATACATGGTAGTAATCGCATCCGGCTTCTTATAATCTGAACCGAGCTTTGCATAAATCTTGTCAAAGGATACTCCTATGCTGACGGTTATACCAAGCTCACTCTTCATCCGGTTACTGATTTCCTCCGCAATCTTATAACCATCACCCTTGATACTGCTGCTTGCTGATACATCCAGCCAGCTTTCATCAATTCCATATGGTTCCTGCAGATCGGTGTATTCCGAATAAATTTCATGTGCCATGCGGGAAAAACGCAGATACAAGTCCATTCTGGGGGAAATAAATGTAATGTCAGGGCAAACCTGTTTCGCTTGCCAGAGAGCCATTCCTGTTTTCACACCGTATTTTTGGGCAATGTAGTCAGCAGTCAGTACAATACCATGTCTTGACTCCGGGTCCCCTCCTACCGCCAATGGCTTTCCGGCTAGTTCCGGGTGATGCAAATGCTCAATCGCTGCATAACAGCAGTTGATATCACTATGCAATATGGTTCGCTCCATCTCTCATTCATCTCCAGTCTGTTCTATGGAAAGAAGCTTTCTATCACTTCTTACAGGCTCAAGTATAACTCTCTTATTAAGCGATTGTCAACAGACATATGTGTCCCTTATCTCTCATTCAGCGATTTTATACTTGAAATATTCTTCTTTCTGATATATACTATAGGGGAAATCGAGACACTAAAATCATCTTAGAAACGAGGCGAATTTATGAGAAATATCGGTGAAATCATTTCTTCCAACAGAAAGAAAATGAAATTGTCCCAGCCAATGTTGGCTGAGTTATTACAGGAAGAAGGCATCAACCTCTCAGCAAAAGCAATCTCCAAATGGGAGACAAATGCCACTGAGCCAAGTATTGCTACTTTCATGACCGTTTGTAAAGTGCTGAACATTACAAATATATATGAAGCATATTTCGGTGAGAATCCATCCGATCCACTTTCTACTCTTAATGATGTAGGGAAAGAAAAAGCTTTAGACTATATCGAATTATTACATGATAGTGGAAAATACGAAAAACAGCTATGTAAGATTATTCCTTTTTGCAGAATTATTGATGTCTATGAAAATGCTGTTTCTGCCGGAACCGGAAACTTCCTTGTGGATGGATCAAAAGAAACGATTCAGCTTACGAAAGATATCATACCGGAATCCGCAACCTTCGGTGTAAAAATCAGTGGTGACAGTATGGAACCCGAATTCGAAGACGGACAGATTGCATGGGTTCTGAAACAGGATATGGTTGAAAATGGAGAAATCGGAATCTTCTCTCTCAACGGAGAAGCTTATATTAAGAAATTGCATGATGATAAAAATGGGGTATTTCTCATCTCTCTCAATGAAAAATACCCTCCTATTCCTGTGGGTGAAAATGACCGCTTTGATGTACTGGGAAAAGTGGTTGGAAAGAATCATCCAAGTGAAATCAAGGAATACTTACAATAAACAAGTCCGTATTTTGGGACATCATTTTCTGTATCCTTTGTTATATCAGATATGTATGAAGGTAGGTGTTTACTATGGCGGTCGTTAATAACCTTAAAGAAATCCGGGAATCCCGTGGTCTGCTTCAGGATGATTTAGCATCTGCCACCGGATTCTGTACAAAAACCATCAGCAGAGTGGAACGTGGTGAACGGGCACCATCCGCTGAATTTATGCTTCGAATTGCAGCATACTTTAATCTACTTGTTGAAGATGTATTTAAGTTAGAAGAGCACTGACTTCGGTCGGTGCTCTTTATCATTTCGTCACATATCACAAATAAATCGACAAACTGAAAGTTTCTGTTCCCTACAGATTGAAATCTGTCGGTTTCCTTGTATCAAAATAATAACACTTCCCCTAACAAACAGAAACTAAATCTTATCTCTCATAAAATGCTATTATTGCACGATTAAGGAAATCGGAAAACCCATCTCCATATCGCTCATCAGTAACCGCTGCAACTCTCACATCAAGATATGTTTCGGCCTGTGCAAGCATCATATTTTTTTCATCCTTCATCTGTAATAACTGCTTTAGTACAAATCCATATTCTCCAATCAGTTCACGAATTTCAAAGCTATTGATATCTTGTGTCTGTTTTTTGGACAAATTATCAAGTACTTTATCGATCCGCCTTTTATAGCTTTTCCTAACATCCTCGCTCAAAGGATTCATAACCGTATCAAAGTACGCTTCCTTACCACCATACCACTCAACAATCTTAGCATACTGTTTTTGTACCTCCTCAGAAGATACAGCATTAAGATAATGCGCTCTCCATTCCTCGACAGAGCCAAATTCTTTAATAGCTGTGTCTCTTATTTCATCTGGCATATGTTCAAGCATAGCCGAAAACATTTTTGATGACTCTTCTTTGTTGAAAACCGTAAAATCCATAGTGTTTGCTCCTTTCAATGCCACATCGATACTGTCAATCAAACGCTCCAAGCGTTCTTTTTCTGATATCAGCATCTTTTTCTGCGTTTGTAGAATACTTTTTCTGTCAAGAGCAGGGTTTTCAATTATTTCTTTTATGGTCCGTAAAGGGATGTCAAGTTCACGAAAGTATAGAATCTGTCGAAGCACTTCTAATTCTTTTTCATCATATAATCTGTATCCGGCTTCACTTCTCCCATTTGGATGGAATAATCCAATTTCGTCATAATATCGAAGTGCCCGTGCACTGACACCTGTCAATTCTGACATTTCCTTAATTGTCATCATAATGAAATGCCTCCTATCTCTTGATATCAATACTATAAGACTTCACGTTGCGTTAAGGTCAAGACAAATTCAAATTTCTTTTTCACACAAAAAATAATAATTTATTAAACTTTTCCAAAGAAAACCCGAAGAGTTTCCTCAAGTTTATCTGGTGCTTCTATATTTATTTCATGTCCTACTCCATTAAACACTTGAAGTTCAGCATCAATCAACATATTTGCAAGTTCTATAGAGGCATTTTTGTTCGCACGGTCTTTTTCACCGTAAATTACTAATGTAGGGCAAGAAACATTATATATCGAATCACTAAAATCCAATTCCATCATTGTATTACATAGTTTGAGAAAATCTGATTTTCCAAACCCCGTTTGTTGAAACATAGATTTTGGCATAAACCGAAATATCGCATTTTGGACTCTTAATAATTTCTTAGGCATTTTGTATTGTGTTGCAATCAAAACCAATCCTTTAATTTTTTCTGGATGTTCTATAGCATAATTAAGAGCCAATACACCACCCAATGATAGGCCACAAAGGCATATATCCTCCTCTATTTCATCACACATCGCCGAAAAAGCAGCATAAAGATTTTGATACGTCGTGTCCTGACCCTGAACAAGTTCTGACAAATCAGGGCACATACTATGCTCAGCAGCCTCTAATTGTTCTATTACTTTACTCCAGCTGTCTGGGTTCTGTCCCAGCCCGTGTAAATATATTTGTTTCATGTTGTTACTCCTGCATATTTTGATTCATCTTTCTAGTCCAATAATTATGAATTTACAATTTCCATCTGATTATGTAGGTAAATTTTCATCGCCCCAGGCTTTCATACAATCGAGAACGGATAAGAAACTCTCCCCAAGTTCCGTCAATGTATACTCCACCCGCGGAGGAACCTCACAAAAATCGTGGCGAAGAATGAACCCATCTGTTTCTAGTTCTCTGAGTTGCTTTGTAAGAGAACTTTCAGTAATTTCACCAATCTGACGGCGAAGCTGTCCAAAACGTCGAACATCACACTTGCCTATATACCAGAGAAGTTCAATCTTATATTTCCCACCCAACAGCTTCTGCACGGTTGAAATCGTTTTGCATCGGCTGACTGCAGATTCAGATTTTCTCATTTGGCTCATCTCCCTTCATTTTGATTATACTCTATTTCACATCAAAAAAATAGGTACTTCAAAAAAGTACAGTACTTCTATTTTCAGTGTGTTTTGTTATAATGATGCCAACGAGACAATCATGCACAGGTTTGCCTCGTTACCTGTGCATAATTCATTTAATAAGAGGTGTTTATCATGCATTACACTGGAACAATTTGGCGTCCTCCCTATGAAGCAGATTCACTTCTGCTGGAAGTAACGGCAGGCTGTACCCACCACAAGTGCAAATTTTGTACGCTGTACTGTGATTTACCATTTAAATTCAGAATGTCACCTATAGAGGACATAGAAAATGATTTACTGGAAGCTCAAGTTCTGCGCACAAATCCCTATTCAAAGATGTTAATTCGCCTACAGGGAAAAGATGATCCTGACCCAATTCGGCGAGTTTTCTTAACCGGAGCCAATCCGTTTGTTCTGAAAACAGAGAAGTTACTTGAAATCGCTTCACTCATTCACAAGTATTTTCCCTCTGTCAACTCAATCGGCTGTTTCGCACGCATTACAGATTCAGTGAACAAGACAGATGATGAACTGATACGGCTCCATCGTGCAGGTTATAACGGGCTGACCATTGGTGTAGAAACAGCAGATAATGAGGCACTTGCTTTTATGCGTAAGGGTTACAATTCCAAAGATATTCTAACCCAATGTAAAAGATTAGAACAGGCGGGTATCGAATATGGTTTCTTCTATCTGACCGGCATTTCCGGTAAAGGAAAAGGTGAGACAGGTGCGAAAGCATCCGCGCGTGTCTTCAATCAGCTGCATCCTTTCCTAATTGGTCCCAATATGCTGACGATTTATCCTGAATCCAATCTATATCAGGAAATTCAAAACGGAAACTGGGAAGAAGAAAGTGAGATTGAAAAATACCAAGAGCTCCGAACCCTTGTGGAAAATTTAAATATTCCAACATACTATGCCGCAATGGGAGCCTCCAATGCCTTTCAACTCAGAGGACGATTGCCAAAGGATAAAGAACAATTACTGGAAACACTTGACAGAATCATTTGTGAGGTCAGTGAAGAAGAGCTTCGTTATTACAGAAGAAACCTTCCGCATTTGTAATAGACCATATTTGCGGATTATATGCACACACCCTGCAGTATAATAAAAATACTGCAGGGTGGTTTCAGCATCTAAATGTGCCATATTTATCTTTTTGAAACATACATCATAATATCACTCAACCATTTATCATACGCCAAATACAAATCCCATTGTCCTAAAGTCTTCATGTCCTTCATAACGGATCCGATATGTGAAATATAATCTGATGTTTGAGAATAGCTATGTGTACCAGCATTCTCCCTTACTGCAACTGCATGTAAATAATCTTTTGGAGAAGTATGTCCTGTTTCTACATTCAATACCATCAGTTCATTATAACTGCATCGGTTTGGATTTATCTTGCTGGCATCTACCTCCTGCTCATATGCATTTCCATCTGCATCTAGTCCTTTAATAATATAAATCGGATGATCTACCGTATAGGAATCTGACCGATAAATGTTAACCGACTCGCCCGTTTGCGGACTGGCATAGGACATAAGAGCATCTTGGCAAAGCATTGCCTTTTGATCTCCACTTGCTACACACTTCATCACATTTTGGGAAAACTGTACCTCATCGCCTGTCTTTGTCGTTTTTGTTGCACCCCAGTCCTTTAGTTGAGAGTGCGTTTTTTCGCAAACAAAAGAATCATTGTAGGCAGAATTTCTTGTTGTGTTATGTATCATATTTTCCTCTATCCTTACTATCTATTTCACAGATAAAAACTCAAAGCGATTGCTTCCGTAATTCCAAGTAATATTAAAATTCTTCAAAAAAGACATTGTACTCTGATAGATATCATTGTCTTCCCATTCACTGGCAGCCATATAGTTCTCGTGATTCAACAACAGGCTCTCTTTAGCATCTATATTTTTTACTGCTGCTAATAGAAATAGTTTAAACGGAGACTCTGCATTTTTACCAGCAAAATACTCCTTGAAACCATCCAAACCGGTTTCTCCATCCCATGTAGCATTGCTGCAATATACAAAATCTTCTGGTGGTGCCATGTTTACATCATGGAAGTTGCCGCCTATTGCCCGGTCACGGTTAATCTGCCATTCCATGGAATCCCATACGCCATTAAATGTGATTCCTCCATCCAGTGTAAATCTTGTATGCTGCTCTACATAAGCAAAATCCACCGATTCTGTTCCGAATTCCTCCGTCAGTTCATTTGCTGTTTCCTGAAACAACTTCTGCATTTCTTCACAGGCATAATACCACTCCGAATTGTAATAATAAGTTCCATTCCAGTTGACACCACTCTCTTCCATCAGATCCTTTCCTTCCTGCATATTTCGTGAACAGGCATTTCTTGTGTTTGCTCTGCTGAAATACTCATACAGTCCTGACAACCATCCGGTAAACCGCTGTTTTTCATAATTACTCATAGAAGTACCCACTACTTTTACATCATCCGCTGTTTCTGCATGCTCCTGCGTTTCTTCCGGTATGCCAAACGCATGGTATACATATTCCTTAAAAATAGTCTTTACTTCATCACAAGTAATTCTTCCATTATAATAATCCCGCATAATATCATAGGTTTCATTGAAAAAACGATTGCCCGGTGAGATTATCTTTCCTCCACTTTGTGCCTTCAGCATACTTCTAACTTCCTCGTAGTTGTCTGCTGTGGCAGAGATTGTATAGGATTGCATGGAAAGCTCCACACAGTCTTTTTTATAATATATTTTTTCCTGTCCTTTCCCCTCTTTATAAGAATAAGTCTTGAAAAGAACTTCATCAGATTTTTGATACTGCTGATAGTCTGTTCCTGCCACATTATTTCCAACCGCTGTTACTGACATATTCACTCTTCCTTCCCTGCGTCAAATTCTTTACCATCTTTTAGTTATAGAGTTTTTCCATACAACTCATATTTTGCTTAATGTTCTTCTAAAACTTGTTGCTCATAAGCCTTTGCTGCCAATGCTTTTCTACTAAGTTCAGCATTTTGCTCTTTATGCTTAAAATACTCTTTTGTACGAAGTTCCTGCATATCCCTATGAACCTGTATGCGTTTCTCTATATATTCCTCTAAAAGCTCCTTTTCTCTATCTTGCTCTTTTTTCTTTTTTACATTATTTTCATGTTTTGAAGAAATTCCCTTAGTATAACTATCGTTCTCTTTCATTCCTTTAGTATATCCGTAACACCCTTCCCATGTATCATCTATATGCATATATGATATTTGTGGAATATAGTTTCCAAAATTAACTGCCTTATTCTTCGCTAAAGCGTCTAATATTTTCTTCTCATATTCCGGATCAGTCTGCATTCTTTTATAAGCGGCATCCGTAATATCTATAATATCATTTCTATTCCGCTGCGATGGATGTGTATATAATGAATTCATCTTTTCATTAAAATACGCCTTGTATTCCTCTAAAGTCATATCTTCTGGGGAAACCGGATTTTTCTCTGTGACCTTGCCAGCAAATCCGTCATTTTTTCCCGTGCTGTTTACATTCTTGGTGTTTCTCGCTGTTGCTACATTATTATGATAATAATTCTGTCCTATTCCACTAATGCCCATTTCTTAATATCCTCCATTATTTTTGTATTGCGACTCATCTGTCGTTCAGAGTCGCCCCTGTTCCCTTGCAGTCCACAGAGACTTTTTATCACCGACAAGGAATGCCTGAAATCTCTTCCAAGTTCTCTAGAAAATAACCCAATCCACATCATTTTCTGCTCCTCACTCGGTTAATTTCTGATTTTCCCCTATAATTTACGAAAACGAATGGCATTTAGATATGCCATCCGTTTTCGTAAATTATAGGGTTTTCTTTTGTAATCTATTATTCTGTCTGCTCCTCTTTTGAAGCATAATAATCATCAAATAACTTATTTGTTGCATCGAAGGTATCTTTACAGATACTCGGTAATTCTCGTCCCCAAGCTCCGGTTGCCTGCTTGAATCCTTTTTCAACCGCCGCCTGCATTTCCTTCATCTTGTCTACATCATCGCCGGCTAACGCACAAGCAAAATCAAACAATCTCTGTGAGGTCTGTTTTACACCCCAATATCCATCTTCTGAAATATCCTTCTGTGCCTGTGCTTTTGTGGCTGCATCAACTGTATAATCGCCACTTGCAAGGAACTTCCACATATCCGTAGCCTGTCCGTAAGTCTTTGCCTGCCCGGACATCATTTTATGAACAAGACTTGTAAGTTGCTGTTCACGGCTCGCCTGATCCGCTTTTAACTGCTTTACTAAGGCAGCTCTGTCCGCATCACTCATCTTATTGATAGAATATGTAGCCTTATTTGTTGATGCAGGCTCAGACTTTTCATACACCACGCCATTATTGGCTGATGTGGTTTCTGTTGCTTTTTTCTCTGCCTGTTTACTTGTTACTGATGAATAATCTGCGTACTGCTGTGTTGCAGCAGATACTCCTGAAATTGTGTTGCTCATTCGCATACCTCCTTGTACTTTGATTAAATCCCTTTATTTTGTGTTACTCTATCCCCAAAAGTCATACTTACTGCTGTTCATAGCAGAATATAAGTTACCGCCTGAGTTATATGCACTGCTTAAACTCTCTACATTGGCTTCCGCATTATCCGATATTCTGGTGGATAGAAACTCCACTTTATTTACAAAGTCACTATCTTTACCGAAAAGACCTTCCAATGTGGCAAAATCCGCCGCTTTTACCTTTTCCATATCCACAGTCGCAGTACCGTCTTTGGCAAAGGTAATTCCAACTCCTGCCAAGCCCTCTTTTGTTTCTGCCGGAGCCTCTAACAACATCTGTCTGTAAAAATCATTCATTGTGTTTGATGTTGTCCTGAGTGCTTTTAAGGTACTATTATAGTTTTCAAAAAGATTTTCAATGCTGTCATATACCTTCTGATTGTCCCCACACGCTTTAGCCTGCTCAAACAGACTGTTTTCTCCATTCTGCAAAAGAACCTGAGCGGACTGTGTAAGCTGGTCAGCCTCTTTATCAAGTTTCTCATAATTGCTCTTTTTTGCTGTATTTGCGACACTTTCCTTATTTCTGTTCATCGCCTCAAGTAATGGATTCGTTGCCCCGTCATTCTTGATGTAATCCAACAAAGTAGAGCGATTTATTGGCAAACCAGCCTGTCTTGCTGACTCATTTAGCATTTGTGTTGTAATTCTCATGCCATTACCTCCATTTCACGCTTATTATAAGTATCGTTACTTTCCCTTTCCTTTTCCATAGCAAAAGAGTGAAACACTTCAATTTGGGTGTGAAATATTTAGCTGGACAGTAATATAATCATCCATCTTATATTTCGCACAATTTATTCCTGAAATATAGAGCTTTGTTGTGAAACGCCCTTATTCTGTTGTGAAGTGTTACTGAACTCGTAAATTTACACCTGCAAAACTGCTATATAAACTTTCAATACTAAGTTCCTTCTTGTAATAGTATTCTCTTATCTGTTTCTGTTCCTCAGCAGCTTCTCTACTGCGTTCCAGACTTTCTTCACGCATCTTTGCCTCAGCTTCTCTTTTCGCTTTATGCTCGGCTTCCACCTCTGCAACACGCTCTGGTGAATCACTACACCCACTGATATAAGTAACCGTACCATCTTCATGCACGACTACTCCGCCCGGCTCATAAACAAGTCCTTTCGCAGCAAACGCTACTGTATCTCTAGGAATAATTGTATTAAAATATTCATCTATCTTATTTTCATAAAAAGCAGCTTTGTCCGAATCGGTTGCCATCTGTTCCAGTATATTCGGAGCAATAATCACATCACTTCCACTCATACCTCTTCCAACACGGTCAAGGCTTGCCTGATCCTTCCCAATACTCTGAATAGATACATTTCCATATTTTGATTTCAAATAATCTGTATAAGCTTCTACTTCTGTTTTTCCTACCGAACCTGCATTTTGTAATTGGTTTGAAAAACTCGTTTTATCGGTTGCTGTATTCTGTACTTTGGCTGTATGCTGATACATTGCTGAATATACAGCACCCATCCCGGCTATATTCATACCATCGTTCCTCCTTCTTAAAACTCTTACATATCTTTTCGCATATAAGCAGTTCCCAAAATCTGCATAGCAGTTTCCATGTTATTTTCCACTACATTACCATCTATTGCAGAACTATATACTCTCTGTGCATTTGCTATATCTGCTTCAGATACAATAACCTTCTTTTCTTTCATATCTCCAAAATCATTTGGATACCCCTCAAGCCAGTATAAGGTATCTCCATCCGGATATACTATCATTCCTGCACTCTTAACAGGTGGTGCTAACGCATTGATTTCAGCCTGAGCTTCTGAACTGCAAAACTCCTCAATGGCACTCATTACTTTCTTCTTTAAGGCAGGATTTTCTTCCATTTTGGATAATGTGTCCGCAGAAATAGCAACATAATTCTTGCACCTGATGTCATGGGTATTAAGAAAATCCGTTACATTCCCTATACTGCCGACATTTAATGTCACATCGTAGGTATAGATTTCATTTTTTCTCTCACTAAGTATCTTCTGATAATCTGTATTTTCATCATCAGAAGATGTATCACTCCACTTTTTCAAGTTTTCAATTATTTTTTCACATTCTAATCCCTGATTATATGTTTGTGGGATACTAAAAAATGTTTCTTTTGCATTGCCAAGTATGCCAATCCAATCACGCTCCACCGTCCATGCAGCATTTTCATCATAAATACCGCTACAATAGCCATTGTATTCTGCCTGTGACGAATACGCTGTCATCTTGTTAAAAGACTTCATACCCGTATTATTGGTAAGTCCTTTGTCATCCATATAAGACATCAACGCAAACATTTCCATTTTCGTTGCATTATTAGGATCAACATCTTTCACACGCACCTCATAATCTCCTACCTTAACAATCGGATCTTGTTCCGTAGAAGAATCTGCATACATAGCAATATACCCCACATTGCCAACAGCAGTAAGACCTATTCTTTTCCCATTATCAGAGGATTCAGAAAGTGATGTTGCACTACCCATACTCGCAAAATCATCAACTGAAGTTTTCCCTCTGGTGGCTCGTCCTTTGTTTGGTACATCATAATTTTGTGCATAAAACGAACCTACACCGTTGATACCCATATTACTCCTTTCCGCAACTTATCTGTCAGTCAAAGTTGCACCGCTTCCCGGAAAGGTCCAAGCGGTTTAGTATATTTTATAGCAAATGGCGTCTATTTTCACCTCACAAAAAACAGACGCCATTCATACTCAGGCTTCTTTCATTTTATAGGCAATTAAAATTATTCCATACACTCATAAAATCTCTTGAATGATAAATAACCAGCCAAATTACCTGCATCATATTGTGCCTGCATAAATTCCTTAACCAATGCCTTGAAATCCATCTTGGTATTCATGCTCTCTGCATCATACGTCAAATCGCCATTTACACCTCTGGAGGCAGTAAGAAAATCTCCAAATCCATTTTTAGTCTGTCCTGTAAGGTCAAGATATGTAGAATATGCCAGCATATCAATATAGCTTGCATTCTCCGGTTGTACCTGTGTAGGATTCACAAAGTATTCTGTTTCTTCTCCATCCTTACCCCAACGCTTTACCATGTACTGCGGATTGCCATCTGTATAGCCATCTGCCTTAAATACAGATACACTACTTCCATCCGGGTAACCAACAGAAGTAAGTGCTCTGTTTCCTGAATCCTCGTCGGTCATTTTCAGATTAATGCAAGAACCTGTACTAAAAGAACTTGCTACCTGATTAGAGTTCCGATTCACTCTGTTGCCTAAATAGTTGACGCCGCCCATAACACCGCCAATTCCTGAAATTGACATATAATCTCCTTTCTGCAATCCATCTGTCAGTCCGGATTGCACCACTTCCCGAAAGGTCCAAGTGGCTTACTTTTATTAACATAAAAACAGCGTCTACTTTCATATTCAATCCGTTGAAAATAGACGCCATCCTTAGCTTATAATAGTTATCGGCAAATATTTATTTTTCTTAACCTTATGGAACAAAACCCTGTCTGAATGGGAACAAAAGATGAAATTAGAGTGATACATCAATCTTTACTGCCTTTTTTGATTCTCCAAAATGCTTCTTTTCCAACTCAAACATTTCTTCTAATACCTTTTTTTCGGTTTCTAATGCCACACTATGCTGAGTGTCTTTCATGGTATTTCCGGCATTATCTACGATGTTATCATCTTCCGATATATTCGGCACAACTTGAGTCTCATTATCGCTCTCTGCATTTACTTCTGAATTTTCATCAGCTCCAACTACAAGCTGTTCTTCACGCAACTGGGCTTCTGCCTGTTTCGCTTCCATTACTTCTTCTTCCGTAGGCGGTTCCTTAAACTCAGCACTCTTTGTAAATGTATGAAAAATCTGTGCTGTTTTAGTGGTATCACCCAATATTCTTTGTGCTTCTTTTAATTTTTCGCTCTTGGGAATATTAGGATTATTAACAATCGACTTTAGTTCGGACAATTTGCCATTCATCCTGTTCACATGAAGTCTTTCCGCTTCTTCCTTCGTTTTACAGTTTTTCAGCTTTTTCTCATAGGCTTCCTGTTCCATTCTGTCAGCCTTATACTCCATATACATCTTAGGATCTTTTGCACGGAGTTTATCTTCTTCTGCCGGACTTAATTCCTGACCACTTTGAATCTTCGCATAAATGGAACTATATTCATTTCCTTCACGCTCTCTTTCAAGCTGCTCCTGATACATTTTTAGCTGCTGTTCTTCCGGAGATAATTCTTTTACTTCTTTTTTCAAGATATTGCCAGACGATTTCTTTTGCTCCCATTTCTGAGTCATTTCCAGCATTTTCCCTGCATTGTAAATGGTTCCTGTAATCATTGTCTGCCTCCTATCCCTTGAAATCAATCGTTGTTCCAAGATACTTTTCAGCATCCGTCTTTACAGTATCTGCCATCTGTAAATAGTTATAGTCATCTATCTTTTTTTTCAATTCCTCAATAGAATTTGCTGTAATTACTACTTCCTGTGATTCCTTCTTCTTAAGCCTTTTCTCTTCAAGCTGTTCTTCCCGTTCCTTTTTCTCAGCTTTTTTCTGAGCCGCTTTCTTTTCTTCTTTTTTCTCGGCTCTTTGCTTTTCCAATCTATTCGCTTGGTCTTTAAAAGACTTATCCATAACTGCAAAGAATGAAGATGCACCATTATCGTTTACCTGCATACCAAATCCTTTGATATTTGCAGAATTGCCCAATGACTGCTTTAACTCCGGCAATTTATTCTGTGCAGAAGCAATAACTCCTTCGTACTGCTTACGATACTGCTCATCCGTTGCCATACGCTCAATCTTTTCTTCATCAATCAAAACAACCATTTTGTGAGGGTTAGCAAAACTTCCGGCATTCGCTTTTGCCATTTCCTTCATGTCATTGCTTACCAGAATAAAATCCATATTTTGATATTTAGACTTTAATTCCTCATAATACTTCTTTGCATTTTCACTAAGCTTCGGCTGACCAATGGTTTTTCCGGTCACTCCATACTTTTTGACTTCATCAGCCTGTTTCGTTTCCTTTGTAGCATAAGTGTTACCTACTGCATTTGTACTGTTAGTAATTGCTCCTAAATCCATACTACTACCTCCTTGTATTCTGTGTGGTAAATCCGTTTACCTATACTCTATCATTTTGTATATCGACAAAATATTCAAAAAGGGTAATATAAAAAATGTAACAGGATACAGCATTAGCCATATCCTGTCATAAAACTCGCTATATTACACAATTCCACCGTGCTTATATTGCTGTTCCCGAAGCTTATCCAACGATTTTGCTCCATCCGGGCTATACAAATCCAATAATTCCAAAAAATTACCAGACTCCTTACACCCATGCAATAACATACGCATACTATCCGCATCTTTACCGAATAACATACCCAGCAGACTCATATCATACTGATTTTGACTATCACTTAATATTCCCTGCTGATGTAAATCCTCCATAAAACCATAAGTACGAACCTCGGAACCTATTCGCATCGCCACATGATATAAATCCGGATCAACAGTATGAAGATAATTTAGGTAGCGTGTCTCAATATTTTTATTGGGTGTGCCGCTCATCATCCAATTTGCTATATCTTCCAAAGATGCACCTACGGCAGCATCATCAATCAAATGCATCTGCCATCTACCGCTTTCAGTCTTTGTAAAAGTATATTTTCCATCTTCCGAATACAATGTATTTGACCATGAGTTTTTTGGAGCCACCTGTTCTCTGACAAGCACTTCAAATGCATCCATTGCAGCTCTGTCCGGGATACACTTTTTTTCATCTGTTGGTAATTCCATTTTCCCCAATGCTACTGCTGTTTGCACCAGCTCATAATCCGATATGTTTTCTCCATGATAAAAATAAGATTTTTGTTCTTTCAATTTTTCAAATGAAGCCGGTAGTTTTACTTCTGCCAACTGTTCTTTGGAAACCTCAGGCCAATCTTCTTTTTTCTTACTACCTGCTGTCTGCATCTGTACTCTCGGACCATTTGTAATCTTTGTACCATATTTTGCATTTACCATATGTTCCGTTATTGTCACATGTGCAAACTGAAATAAACTCCTTTGGTTTCTTGTCTTTCCGTAACCTTCTACTTTCACAGCATACGGAAATGATGACTTCGTATTCAAAACAGAGTAAGTACCTGTATAAATTGTATTTGCCGCTTGTATTCTCATAATATAACCTCCAATCCAAACGAAAAACAGCGTCTATTTTCACATTCAATCCCTTGAAAACAGACGCCATCCTTAGCTATTAAGTATATCGGCAAATATTCAATTATCTTTACCTATCGGAATGAAAACCTGTCTGAATGGGAACAAAACCATTACTGTACTACACTTCCTCATCTACCTTCTTCGATACAAGCTCCGATAAAGCATTGTTATATGTACCATTGCTCTTATAGGTTCCGCTTGTTCGTGCTGCCGCATTGGAAATACTGTTTGCTTTCATGGATACCTTGTCAGCAAACGAATTATGTCCGGTAAAAAGTGTTTTGAATGAACTAATATCTGCCTTTTTAAGTGCTTCCTCATCCAGTTCCAACTTATTACCCTTGCCTACGGTAATACCGATTTTTGAAAGCATATTCTCATTAGACTCAGTAATTCCTGTCATCCACACAGCATTTCTTAATACATCTTTTGAATTGGAATCACCTGCCTGTTCCACAACATCATTGTAATCTTCTACAAATGATTTCACAGCCTTTGTGATAGCTTCCCAATCATAATCTTCAACCTCGATTTCCTCTCCGGTCTTTTCATCCTTTTTCTTGATTTTCTTCTTTTCCCAGAGTTCATCATTATTTAAAGCATCTGCTGATTTCTTTAGTACATCCGCTCCTGACTTCATAAGTGTAGATTTCTGTACAGTATCCCCGCCGGAAGATGCCTTTTCTGCATCCTGCTTTGCATAATATGCCTTCAGCAATTTTCCATAACTGCCATTTTTGATTGCCGCATAGTCAGAAAGATTAAAAGCACTGCCTGTTGACGGTGTCTGCATACCTCCAAACAGATATGAATAATCTACATTGGTGTTATATTTGCTTGCATAATCACTAAAACTATTTATCTCTGACATAGTAAGCACCTCCTATAAACGCACATCCACATGGGTATATGCAACTGTTTCCGATACAGATACCTCTACCGGCTGTGCTATATCCGTATTAACTGTTTCGGTCTTAACATCAACACCCACATTCTCGGTTTCTTCTGTGCCTGCCACAGTCTTATCCTCTTTTTCACCAGCAACAGCATCCTTCTTATCTGTTTTCTTATCTTTATCATCTGCTTTTTCAGTCTGCTGATCTGCTTTCGCAGCTTCTTCCAATTCCTTATTCGCAGTAGCCAATGTATTCATCTGTGCTGATTCTGCTTGAACAGCCTTCTGCTCTACTTCTGCAAGTTCCTCTTTCTTTGCCTCTACATCATCACCACGAGCTGAATCCAACTTGATTTCAGACTCCAGCACCCCGGCTCTACCTTCCATCTTTGTAGCAACACTGCCCTGTACCTGTGCCTGAGCCATTGCGGAATCAGTAGAAATCATAGCCTTCATACTTGCCTGTGACAGACCTGTACTTTGCTTTCCGGCTTTCGGAGCAGTTTTCTTACTGCCACCAAGCATATCATCCATTGAAGATTTCTTTGCCTGCTGTTCTTTCCTCTGTTCAATCTGATGCTGTCTTAACTGATTATTCAAATCCGTAATCTGCTGTTGTATTTCTTGTCGTTTCTTCATTTTTTCTTCAATGCTCATGTCCTTGTTGGCAGAAAGCTCCTGCAACTGTTTCTGAGCATTAGCAATCTGATTCTGAATATTCTTGCTGACAGAATCTGTTGCCTTCGTCATATTCATTCCACCCGCAGGTGTATTTGCTCCATTTAAACCGTTAATTCTCATATCCTATTACCTCCTGTTATCTACATAAGTGAAGCCATTGCAAACATATTCTCTTCTTCCGGTGTTGCTTCTCTATCTTCCACCTGTCCCATCCGGTTCTGTGCCTGAGCCATTAAAGAATTTACTTTTTCCATTTCCGACTCATCGCACCATCCTTTTTCAATGCCTGCTTTTACTTCCTGCATATCGCCTTTTATTTCAGCTATGACCGCCCGTAACTGGCTTGTAGTCTTTGCCGCAGCAATCTTTCTTGCAGTCTTGCCGACATTTACACCAACACTACCACCTATGGTCTCGCTCTCTTTCTCAGCGTCCTCCGCAATTTCCGATTCCTCTGTTTCTTCCGCCTTTGCATCCTCCTCCGACCATTTCACATGAAATCCTTTGAAACGGTCACCAAAATGTTCTTTCAGCTCCTCTTCTGCTTTTTTTCGTTCTTCTAATTTTTCCTGTCGGATTTTTTCTGCATTATCTGCCATATCCTGTAATACCGTACTTTGCTTTATAGGTCTACTGACTGTCCAGCCTCCCCAATTACCATCTTCATCACAGAACCAGCCCTGACTTATAATTTCCCGCCCATTGGCAAGTTGCTGTTCCCTAAATCTTCTGGAAAAATCATTTAAAAACTTAACATCTTCTTCAAATTGTTTTTTTGTCGCCTCATCCGTTCCTAGCTTACCTAAGAATTTAGGATTCACAACAAAATTAACATCTGATGAATTACCATAGGTCTGTCCGTAGCTGACTGTGCCTACAAAAAACTTTGTTCCACTAATTTGCTTTTCCAACCCTTGAATATACTCAAGTCCTGCTGATACAGAATCCGGTATTGTCTTTTCGTAACTTACTCCTTCCTTCTGTACCGCAGTCTGGGAAACAGCATTTTTAGTGTCCTCTGTTTTTGAATCAGTCTTGTAATCATTTTGTACCGGGTACAGGTAATTACTTCCGATTCCCTTTACTGCCATCCGCATCATCCTCCTTGAAATATTGATTAGAAATCCGTTTCTCTATACACAGATACTTCTGCTATTTCCTATTTCGGAATATAAAACTTCATACTAAATAGACTTGTTGTGAAACGACCTTTTTATGTTGTGAACCAAAAATAAAAGACACAATCCATACCCATTCGTACAGAATTGTGTCCCTTATTTCTTATTCAACCATTAACATAACCGTCAATGTAAAGCTATTTTCATCTTGACTTATATCTATGTCTCCATAATATTTCTGAGCCACTTTACGTATATTGGCAAGTCCAAATCCATGACTGCCCTTATCTTTCTTTGTGCTTTCCGGCAATCCGGTTTCATCATCTATTTCTACTCTTTTTCTGATACAGTTCGTCAACTCCAGCATATACGCATTTTTCTTACGATAGGCAGATATGGAAACATAAGGATTCTTACAACCGCTTACCCCTTCAAACGCATTGGTAATGGCATTATTTAATATTACGCTGACATCAAACGCATTGATACCTGTGTCCGTTGGATACATAAACTTACACCTAAAATCAATCCCTTTTTCCTCTGCCTCTTTCTGCTTCTGTGTCAAAATCACATCTGTAACAGGGTTTCCGGTCTTAATTTCCGCCACACTCTCACTCCATGCCGATTTCAGTTCTGCCAGATACTTTTCAATCTCTGTTGTTTCTTTCTTTAAATAAAGATTTTCTAATACCGTGATATGATTGCCCACATCATGCTTTAGTGCTCGAATATCCCCATACAACTTTTCTACTTCGCTGATATGCTGTTTTGTGTTCTCTATCTGCTCTGCCAATAGCAAATTCATATTTTCCTCTCGCTGTTTTTCCTTTATCCTCTGATATATAATAACTGCGATAAGTATGGCAGCAAAAGAAACAATCTGATATATCACCCGTAAAAAAGTATATCCCGGATGAACATTCCACACATAATTTCCTGTATCTTCCACATACACATTAGAAAAGAAATTAAATGTAAAATATCCTATCATTACCGTCAACAAAGTCGCAAAAAGTAATATCAATTCTTTCCCTGATATATCCTCTTTTTTATTCACATACACCTTGTGAATCAGCTTAATTACAAGCCACATGACAACTATGGCAACACCGTAATAAATCAGTTCCACAACGATATATGCTATCAGTTGCTTTACCGGTTCCGTAAGCATATATGGTGTGTTAATGAACAGGGCAAACATAATATCCCTGAGTACCAATGTCACACCATAAACCATCCAACGAATCAAGTACATGGAAATCGCTAAAAAGATTTTCTGCCTAATCTTTTTTCTCTCTGTCAGGCACATCGTAATCCAAGCCACAAAAATCCCCAACAGATACGGGTAATTCATCTCCTGTGGTACAAGGTAAAATACAAGCATTGCCAATGAATAACTAATTCCTACGCAGTATGCTTTTCTATTTATAAATGGCTTTACAAACCGATAAACCAGCCAACCTTCTATCAATATGTTGATGATAGCTATTGTTTTATTTGCTATTGCCCAATAAGTTTCTATATTTTCCATAAGCAACTACCCTTTCCTCTGATTGTACTTCATGTATTTCTTTACAAAGTCCGGGTAATTCTGCTTTGCCATAAGAGCAGATCCCTTTTCCAGATAAATGGTGGTGGCATCATATTTCTCCACATACTTAAAATTTACAAGATATGCCCTGTGCGGTCTGAAGAAACTGTCCCCTGCTACTGCTTCAAGGTCAGACATTTTTCCATAATACTCAATTTCATCGTCCAGCTTATGAATAACCACCTTACGATTGAACACCTCTGCATAGACAATATCTTCTATAATTACCTTTGTGTGAACCCCACCATTATTGATCATCACATAATTTGCTTCCGGCTCCCTCACATTCGTATCCTGTGAATGCCATTCATCAACTGCTCTGCAAAGTACATCAACAAACTTCGTATCATCAATCGGCTTCACAATATAGTTAAATGCACCTACATCAAACGCTTGAAATACATACTCCTCCACAGCAGTCACAAATATAAGTATCACGCTTTTGTCCTTCTTACGAAGTTCTCTGGCTGTTTCCATACCGTTTTTGCCGGACATCTGTATATCCAAAAACAGAATATCTACATGCTTATCTGATAAAAGCAGTTCTTCCCCCGACTGAAAGAAAACAATATCTGCCTCCGGGTACTGCTTCGCCACCTTATTCCCTATTAACTCCCGAATGTTCTTTTCATCATCGCATATCGCTATCCGCACATTCTCACTTCCTTTGCAATTCTTATACTGCTATTATATCGGAACTTGTACCCCTTTTCGATACTAAGATGTTGTGAACCGACCTTTTTATGTTGTGAAATAAATATGAGCCGATAGGATTTACTCCCATCGACTCTGTACTCTTTTCATGTTAAATCTAATGTTATAATTCTTTTATACTACTTATGATTGTCTACATACTGATTTGCCGCTTTTAACAGATTTTCTACAAAGCCATCTGGGATATATTCCGGTTCGTAATACTTAATATCTCCGTATCCTAATTCCTGCTTTATCTTCTGAAAATCATTAATAGCATTTGTGACTTTTACGCTTTGTTCCTGATGTTCCTTACCAAAACGGAATTCAACAAAAGCACTAAATTCACTTAACAGAATAGACAGCTCATCCTCTTTAGACAGCTTTCTATATCCATCTTCTGTTGTAGAGTCTTCGATAAATCTTACTCTGTTACCTTCCTCATACCCAGAAGTAATCTCATCGCAGATTCCTCTAAACTCCTCCAATAAGATTTCTCCCTTTTTCTGTATTGTTAATTTTTCATCTGAATTATCCTCAGTGAACTGCACAAAACTATCCTGCATTACCCTTGATAATCTGTTTGTAAAACTCTCCACAGGCTGATGTTCCGAAATATACCGCATTTCTTCCATTTGCTTTTGTATATCCACACTACCATTCATCTTTCTGCCATGTAAAGCACGCAAGCCTTCCTCTGAAATATTGACCTTTATAGCCGGAACATTTCTACCAGCTTCTGTATCACAAAATCTTATAGGCTGATTATTCTGTTTCTTAGCCATTTCAAACAAATCTATATTTGGCTTCTGATAAGTACCATTCACATTTCCATACAAATGAACTGCCATGTTTTCACCTCCATTTTTCCATAACTAACCCCTTATACAGAAAAATCAAATCTGGCTCCAACTTTTTCACCGGACACCTTATTCCAATCCACATTATTAATTTTTTCTATCAATTCTTCCTCTGATGAAGCCTCTACAACTACTTTCTTTACAGAAGATTTATCATCCTTCTTATAGGAATTTACCTTCTTTTCTTCTGATTTCTCTGCGGTTTTCTTCTCCTCTGCTCGTTTTTCCCGAAGCTTTTCTATGTAATCCTTTTGCTTCTCAGACATCTTTTCTAATTCAACAAAGATTGACATACTGCCATTATCATTAATTGAAACTGCCAACTTATTTATGATTGTATCATTCTCGCTGCCCTTTCCCCATGCTCTTTCATAACCGAACTGCTCACATATTCTGTCGGACATATCTACTATGGTTTCAACACGACGCATTTTTTCACTCGCATACTTCTCGTCAGCAGCCATTCTCTCTAATTCTGAGTTTGAAAAAATAACAGAGAATTCCTTATCACTCTTATCAAGCAACGCCCTTCTATCATCTCCGGCATCTGCAACAATAAAATCGTAATCTCCATAATTTTTTCTGAGATTATCCAAGTAATTTTTAGCCTTGCTTGACAATTTATCCTCGCTGGACTTTACTGCTTGCTCTGAAGCTGTATTATTTTTCGCCTTAACTGTACTATCCTTTTTCTGCCGAACCGTATTCTCATAATAACCAGCCGCTGATGTTATACCATGTGTTGTAACCATAATCGCTCCTCCTTGAATTGTATATTTGAAATCCGTTTCATTATATTAATGTATTACTCATACATACCTATTGGATATATCGGCAAATCCACTTCTTTTCAACAGTCCGTTGTGTGAACCGACCTTTTTATGTTGTGAAATGAAAATAGGCAGTATCTACAACACCATAGAATACTGCCCAATTCTCTTATACTTTTAAATCTAATCCTGATGTCATAGATACCGATGTATTTCCCGACATCATTCTCTCTGTCATTATCTGTGTTATACTTTCCACGCTAGAGCCTGTAAAAGTCAACTCAAACTTTCCAGCACTCTCAGCCGCTTTCTCTGCACGCTTTTCTGCCAGTTTTTCTTCGGCTTCTTTTTTCTCTGCCCGTCTCTTAGCTACTTTCTCCTCCGCTGCCTTTTTCTCCTGAGCTTTACGCTGTGCATTTTCTCTGGCAATCTTTCCGTCCGGGTCATTCGTACAGCCACTCGTCATAGTGATATTGCCATTTTCATCAAAAGATACATTGCAATATGTCATGACCGGATTGCCCGGCATAGTTTTCGTATATTCCACAGAACGCTTAATGCACTCAGGGATAGCTGCTAAATTTTCTTCTAAATATGCAGCCTTTTCAAGATTATCCATACACTTCTTTAAAAATGCTCCCGAAACACTTACTGTTACCGGAACTCCTTGCATAGATGTTTTCCCTGTATTCATATAGCTGTACTTTTCCTGTAAATACTTGGAATAATCATTAGTATTTTTAAATCCGGTCTTGATTTCCTCTTTTCTTGTTACTCCCGGTGTGGAAGTTTTCAAATCCATAATCTGTGATGTTACACCGCTATTGGTGCTATTTATCTCCATTGACATATCTCGACCTCCTATGCTTTCATATCAAATCCTGATACAGAACTCATTGTAGAACTCAAAGAAGACATTTTTGCAATAAAACTATCCGTAACACTCTTTAAGTCTGCACCCTTAAAAGTATATTCTTCCATTCTCTGCTCTGTCATTTTTTCTTCAGCAGCTTTTTTCTCTGCTTTCTTTTCTGCCGCCTTTTGTTTTTCCTTATTTTCCTTGACTCTCTCAAGCCATTTATCAATATCTTCGTCTCTCCCCGGCGTATCTGTAACGGTACAGGTATACATTGTGGAATACTCTTCCCCAAATTCAATTGCTGCATATACCAATCTACTTCCACGCGCACTGGCTGCTTGCTGTGAACTCTTTATATAATCAGGTGCCTTAGACAGCTCTCTTTCCAACCATTGTCCGGTTTTTTCATCACTCATTGCCTTTCTTAACAATCCCGGTGTGATGGATACAGCCACATTATTACCCGGTTTTAGACAACTGTATTTCCCCATTAGGTAGTTAGAATACTCCCGTACATTTTTATATCCACCTGTTTTGCTTGTATTATTCTGATAACCATTGCTGATCCCCATATTGTTTCTTATTACCATAGACATAAATATCACCTGTCCTTTCAAAATTTTCTGCCTCTACTTCCATTATCGGAACTTTACAACATGAATTGCATAGCAAAGGAGTGAGCCACGCCATTTTGGGTGTGAAAAACCTGCCGAGCTTATGGCCCGACAGGTTTCCCATTCAACATTATTGTAAGATTAAATATCTGCTGTTCCTGCTTAGAAGTACCAATGACAATATCAATGTCTCCTTTGTACTTTCTCGCACACCTCTGAATATTGGTAAGTCCCATTCCATGTAACTTCTTATTTAATTTACTGCTCTCCGGCAAACCACTTTCTTGGTTCATTACAATTTCTCTTGCAAAGCTGTTTTCCACTTCAACAAAGAAAAGATTTCCCTTCACATAGGAATGCAATGATACATATTTATTTCTATTAAGCCAAGCCGCAGCTTCGATTGCATTTTCCAAAGCATTATTCAAAATCACTCCAATATCATACACATCTATTTGAAGCTCTTTCGGATAACTAAAATCCACAGAAAACTTTACTCCTGCTCTGTCCGCTTCCTGCTTCTTTTGATGAATAATAATATCCGTAATCGGATTTCCCGTCTGATAACCAAAATCTAACCTACTCACGGTTTCTTCCATGTTTCTGATATAATTATTCAGTTCTTCGACATCAGTATTGTTTTGTTTTTTTACATACTGCGTGATGTTATTGATATGCCCTCTTAAGTCATGGCGTAATCCACGCATATCTGCATAAATATCCTGAATCTCCTGTACCTCTTTTTGCATCTGTTGTATTTAATTTTCCAATAATGTACACTTTCTATTTTCTTCGTGATACTGCACCACATTCTGAAAAAGCATGACATTGGCTATGACTGCCCCTAACAACATTATACATATCACAGGAATCCAAAACAGAGTTGCCGGAACTGTATCAAAAATAAGAATTGTAGCTCCGTTTTCTACTGTAATAATCATCATTTTCAAAGTTATGGAAATGCAGACTGCCGCTATACTTGGCAATACCAAAAACACATTTTCCTGTACTTGTAACTGATATTCTTTTCTAACATATTTTTTGTTAATTAACATCAGATATATTCCCAAAATCAAGGCATATAAAATAGCACTTGTAAAGGACGATACACACATCACAATATTGTTTGCCACTTCAACCTGAGTGTTTGTGACAATCTTTCCCTGCATCACCAAAGTATCTATAAAACCACCTATCACCGCTCCTAACGCAATGCTAAGTACACTAACAATATATTTTACAATCTCTTTTCCGGCTACAAAGCTAAAGCATACAAATAATTGTCCTGACGCTCCTTTACGAAAGAATACCCATTGCATACCTAAAAGCAATTAACTTTCTGTAAAACTCCTTTTCCTGCTCCCTGTACATGCGGGCACTCTCACTTCGTTCACTTTCCGGTGTTAATGGGTTTTCTAAATCATACAAGATATCCTGTTTCTTTTGCTGCATTCATCCATGCATTCTTTACAATTGGTGGCGCATCCGGAGCTGCTTTATCAAATGCTTCTGCATGCGCTGTAAATATGCTATCTGCATCCATGTCACTGCTCAAAAATTCTTCCCAGAAATCTTTAGAACCGCTAAAAATCAAATTTGCATCTTTTTCAAATCTGCCGATAAAATCCTGTACTTTCTTCGCATCATTAGGATTTGTATATTTTATTTCCCAACTATCTATAATCTTACCATTTTGACATCTGGTACTGACAATTCCATCTTCTCCAAAGGCAGTAATCGTCCAAACCTTTTCTTTATTTTCATCCTCCTCTACAGAAGCACACTCTGTACCTGTATCTGTTTGTGAAACACCTACTGTTGTAGTGCCGGTCAGCTGTACTTCCTCAAATCTACTCAAAGCCTTATTCTCCATCTCCTGAGCCTCTTTTGCTGTGCGAAGTACTGTCTGATCATCGGTTTTTAGATTCTTTGTCCAATTCTTTTCGTGTTTCACACCATCTTCTGTCGGAATTCCCTCTTCTGTCTGGCTTTCTGCATCCGCTTCAGATGTACCACCTAAACCATTTGCAGCTGCACTAAGTGCTGCCGCTGAAGCCGCAGTTGCTCTCATACCTGAATCAGCCTCTAAAGCTGCTTTCTGAGCGGCTTCATCCTGCATTTCTTTTAACTGTTTTATTCTCTCTTTGAACGCATCAATATATTTATCAATACCCTCAAGCAAATTATCCCATTCATCGTCGGACATTTCACGCCAGTCTTTTTCTTCCTTTAATTCTTGTGCAGTAAGGGTATGTGTTTCCTCAAATAGCTTCAGAAGATCTGCAGCACTTATTGTTTCTTTCGTCTTTTCATTTCCAAGAATGGTTTTAGATTTTGCCAAAGCATCTGTCCAATTCATTTTCTTATTCATGATATTATCAAGAGAACCAAAATCTGCACCATCAGTTGGAGAAATAATCGACTTCATGGCGTTCCAGCTTCCCCATTTGCTATTTACACCTTCTCCATTAGCATCCTTATACTGGCAATATGCAAACATTTCCACCGGCGTTGCATTCTTTGGATCAAAACTTGATAAGTTCACATCTATCGTTTCACTCCCACTTCCGGTTGCAACTTTCACGCGAATGATTGTATCATCACTTCCCGGTTTCGTAACTAAAGATGCCGACATTCCATATCCCATTTCTCCGGCTTTTGCAAAACCAATTCCAAGAGGTGTAACCTGCTCATCCTCTGCTTTTTCTTCCTGTATTTTTTCACTGGAATGCACATCACTTAATCTCTCCGTTACATCCGGTTCTTCTGATTGCTCTATCTGTGTGATATCCATAGACAAGAATTTCATAAAATAGGGTTCAAACAAAGAGTTGATATCCTCTTTCGCATTCATCATTTGACGAAAATCATCAAATAATCGATTCGCATAATCAATCATACTCTTTGCTTTATCCATGACATTTTCATTTCTGAGATTATTCACTTTTTCTAAATAGTTCATTTTCTCCAAAATGTCATCGGTATCAAAATAATCATCTGCTAAAAATTCAGAGGTTTGTTCTGTATGTTCAAAATACATACAAAGAGTTGAGAACTCCGGAAAATCTGCATATTCAGGATCAACTTCTTCCGGATTAATATCTTTTTCAAATGGATTGCCATCCTTATCATATCCTTTTACAGAATAGGTTTTGTTATGTCCATCTGATTTAATAAAAACTTGAAAACTTTGTTCCGTCTTCTGATATGAATAAATCATTTCACCAGAATCATCTTGCGATGCATAAAGTGCCTCTGTCTTAATATTCGCAATAATACATTTACAATAAGGCGAAGATGTAACCGCCTTCCTTACCGCTTCCTTGAAGTCGTGCATTGGATCATCTTTTGGAATTTCTTTACTCAAATAATCATCCGATACGTTTGAGAGCGAACCACTTCTACTTTTGGTTACTGCTTTGTAATAATAACCGGAACTACTGTAAGTTCCTAATCCTGCAATTGACATATAGTCCTCCCTTCCTGCAGTCAATCTGTCGGTCATGACTGCACCACTGCCCGAAAGGTCCCAGTGGTAAAAATATAATAAAAGCGCATCTTTCAAAAATAAATCCATTGAAAATGCGCAATCCTTTGCTATTTATATAGTTTTAATTAGCCTTTCATTATCTATTTATTAAAAACAAAAGCACTACATCTCAAACCTTAATTTTTGAAATGTAATGCTTCCTTGCACATAATATATCGACATTATGATATAAAACATTAATAATTTTAAAAAATAAAATCTGACTAAAATACTTTCATACAGTAAAATATTAGTTTCAACGTGTGATGTTCTATATATTATTATCGAACAATCATTTCCGATACTTAAACATCAAATTATTTTGGCTCCAGCATACCTTTTGGCATACGTCCCCGTTTCTCTCTTTAAATTGTCTGCAAATCCGTCCGGAATCAGTTCCGATTCAAAATGGCTTGTACTACCTTTCCCCAAAGATTCCTTCAATTGCTCAATTTCTTTCATAGCCTTTGCAGCCTTTGCATTCTGAGCCTGAGCCTCTGCTCCAAATCGGCTGTCTACGAAATCATCAAATTCCTGCTTTAATATCTCTAATTCCTCATCCTTAGTAAGCTTTCTGAATCCATCCTCTGCAGTCTCATCTTCAATATAACGTATTCTCGTTCCTAAACTATGTCCGATTGAAATCTCATTATACAGTTGTTTAAATCCTGAAATTAACGCATCTTCTTTCTCTTGAAGTGTATGGCTTACAAACACAGCTTCACCTTGGTCGTTCATTTCATAATTTGATGGTAGCATCTGCGCGAATCTGTTTGAAAAGCTTTCAACCGGCTGATGATTTGACATGTATTCTATCTGCTTTGCCGTTTCCATCGGATCTATCGCGCCTTGAAGCTTGCTTCCATGTAATGCTTTCAAACCTTCATCTGAAATCGATACTGATACATTGGCATCATTTAGCCCCTTAATTGTTTCCTTAAATGTAAGTGGTGTTGCACCCTTTTCCTGTACCTTTTGCATCAAATTAATTCTGGGTGCCTGATATGTTTTATTATCTATATTTCCGAATAATTGTACGTTCATACTTTACCTTCCCCTTACCTATGAATAAAGGTAATTCATTATAATTTTATATCCACCCCACGTTGAAACGTCTCACCATACTGTCCCATTGTTACAGTTAATGATTTATCAATTGCCTCTCGGGTGATTCCATCTAATGCACCTGCTTTAATTTCTTTTCCGGGTTTCCATGTAGGATCTGCAGCCTTGGCAGCTTCATAAAAGGCTTTGTTATATTGTCTCTCGTACTGTTCCAGTGTCCATGTTCCTTTTAATCTATCCTGCTTTTTAGCATTTTTCTGATAATGATAGAAAACATCAGATCTTTTTGTTGTATCTCCGTTAGCAATTCCATTTTCTTCGAGAAATTCTCGCTTTGCATTATCAAACATTTCTTGTCTATTCTTCTCAGGAATGTTAATAATTACATGTCTCTGAGAAAGTGGAATATTGGTTGCATCCATACCCGCAAGTCCGGTCACCGGACAAATATAATCTCCGTCCGAATCATAATTTTTCATAAGATTCTTTATAGCTTGCGGATTGGTGTACATCATACCATTTCCATTTTTCATCATCTGACTTATAACTGTTTTATACTGCTTACTATTTGTATCAATACCAGCTGCTCTAAGCTGCGTCTGTACAGATTTTGTGCCTAATTTAGATAGCTGAATACTATTCACCGGGCTTTTCATCTTTCCTTGAGTATTAGAAAATAAAAATGCATAATTCATTATCTTTGAACCCATCAACACACCTCCCTTTACCTATACAGAAAAATCAAATCTGTCTCCCGATTTACTATCTGAAACATTGTTCCAATTAATATTTTTAATTTTTTCAATTAATTCTTCCATAGAGTCGGCTTCTACTGTGGTTCTCTTAACTGTATCTTTTTCTTGTTTTTCATATGGACTCTTTTTCGATGCTTTTTTCTCGGCTTCTTTCCTTTCCTCGGCCTTCTTTTCTCTATATTTTTCTATTCGTTCTTTCTGTTTATCCGAAGATTTTTCCAATTCAGCAAAGAATTTCATGTTTCCATTATCATCTGTAACAATACCAATTTTATTAACAGTACCATTGCCTGCCTTCATTGCATCAAATGCTGAAACATAGCCATTCTCTTCGCATATTCTTCGGCACATCTTAACTGCACCCTCTACGCCTTGCATTTTCTCTGCAGCATATTTTTCATCGGTTGCCATTTTTTCAATCTCCGCATTTGAAAAAATAACAGAGAACTCTTTGCTGCCACTTTTTGAGAGAGTCTTCAAATCATCCGTACTATTTCCAACAAGGAAATCATAATCTCCATATTTTTCACGCAAAGACTTTAAATACTCTTTCGCTTTACTTGAAAGCTTCTCCTCATTTTTCTGCGAGATATCTACAGTATCTGCTGCTCCTTTGGATGCTGCGGCAGTTGTTTTTGCGGTTGTCCTGTTCGTGTTTATTGCTGTTGACTGATAACTAGCAAATGTGTTTATTGCACTGCTTACATTTATATCGCTCATTCTGTAAATCCTCCTTGATCTAATACGCAAAATCCTTTTTCTTTTCAGGGTGCCCAGACATGCCAGACACCCCATATAAACAATGTGTAGTACACACACGGTTTCATATTCTTTTGGATTCAGGGAATATCTGTCAGAACTGACATACAGAATAGCCAAAATAGATATAGTATACCCATACTATATCTCAAAGTATCTCAATCCGTGAGAAATAATCCGAAATCCATTTCGTTTATATTCTATTTATCGGCATTTTTTTTCAAATCTTTACTTTCACATTAAAAATGGAACAATATTACTTTTATCTACTGCTGAAGCTCTGGTAAATGCAATAAAATGATTCCTATAATATTGCTTTCTAATGCTTCTGATTTGCATAGTAATCCCAAATACTATTTATCTGAGTTCTCGCTGAAGAAGATATGCTCAAATTCAATTTTAAATGATTCAGGTTACCTTGTTCCTGCAACAGCATATTTCGGTTTTCGCCACTAATAGCCGACATGAACGCCTGATATGCCTGATTTTTGATTTCATTCTTTTTATAACCTGCCTGAAAGGTCTGTGTTTCGCTGGTAGCTGCTTGACCTGTATTTGAATAATAGGTTATCTGTGGTTGAAAATCTTTTAAATCAGCCCAAATTTCCGTACTAGTTGCCATGAAAATGCTGTGTTTCTCATATGCCTTATCAAGCATTTCCAACTCTTTTTCTTTGGTTAATTCCTGCATGCTTCCATCATCTGCAACATAATATTCCAGCTCTCTGTCTGGATTGGCATACTTATCCTCTATGGCATCTTTCATCAGATTATAAGCTGATACCATTTTATTCACATGACAATCAAAGTTATCTGTCTTAACCTCGTCCTGAAATTCAAACTTTGACTTTAAAGCATCCACCTTCCCCTGCGAATAATTCTCGGTTACAAACTCATCCGAAACGCAACCATTGGATAATTCTGATAATATCTTTTCATAATCATTACAATAACCAAAAGAGCTAACAGAGGATAATCTCCTCACCTCTGTTGCTGTTCCAGTTTTAGCAAATGCAGACATCTTATTCTGTAAGGCTTTCCTGCCTTCCTCTGAAATAACAGCCGTATCACTCGAAAGCAATGACGAATACTGCTTTTTTGCCTGCTGCATTTTATTCTTTGTATTATTGACATCAATCTCATATCTGTCATCCTGACGTGATATGTACATTTCTGAAATACTTATTGACATAGATTCACTTCCTTCCCTGTGTCAAATTCATTTGCCATTTATAAAGTCTTTCCATCCGGATACTGTATCTTAGTATCTGAAAACTCATCATCCGCCGATACCTTGATATGCCCAGCCTCATCTACAATACATTCTTTACCATACACATTGATTACATCCCCTGTCTGATACCCCTGCTTTTTCCAGTCGGTACGGTTCATGAAATCAATTCTCTTGTCTATATCCACTATGACACCATTTTCTAACAGCATATAATGTCTTGTCCCTGCTCCGGCATCTATGGTGAAATGCCCCTCAGTAATTCCGAATCCGGCAAGTATCTCCTTGTGCTCCTCGTTTGAAAAGCCATAAGTTCCACTTCCCTTTGCTAATCTTGAAATCAGATTACTTGCCTGATGCATTTCCCATCGATAATTGTAACCTGATCTATTCTCGCCTATAGCCTCTGACATGCTTTCAGAATTTGCCCAACCTACATGTCCATTATTTACAGTCCAAGTATAATTTTTCCCATTTTTTGCTGTGTAGCAATAATATCCTTTATTATTTAATATCAGTTTATTGTTCTTAGCCGAGATATTGGGGAGAGTTCCTGCATTTATCTTCGGAATAGCATAGTTTGGAATATACTGTCTTACTCCCCCTATTTTAAACGACAATACTCCAAGCTCTCTCATTTCCGGATTACAGGAACCCTCCACAAAGCCTTCACCAAAGTTTATGGCATCCAGCAGAGCCGGCATATTATTGTAATGATCAAAGTAAAAGGAAAAATCACTGGCAGACAGATTTAAAGCGGTATCAAATAGTGCCACAACCGACTCCTTGGAATAAGTTCTTTCAGAATACGAAATATGTAACATATCCCTTTGTCCTTGTCTTCCAGAATTTGATAATATATTTAACGCTCCCTGCGCTCTTTTTACTTTCTGAGCTTCTATACTATACTGTCCTGACTGATAAATATCTGCTACGTTCCTTACCATACCGTTCTCTCTTTCTATTTCTATGCTTTCACATCAAAATTACTTTGCACCACAACATTTTCATTTGTGATTTCCACATTTGTTCCAGTGTTCAGTGCTTTTTTTGCATCATGGTATGCCTCATAATATGCTAATTTTAACGCTGAATGTACTCCCGTTTCTGCTTTTGTCTCTTTCTCATGCCACCCTACTCCTTGAGTATATGTAAGAACTTCTTCCCCTTCCTCATTATATATATGGAGCGCAGAACCAGTTCCCTCTCCTTGATATTCAGCCTCATATGGTATCCCAAATAAAATACACAGCCATCTTTTGTCTGCTTCTTGTATTTTTTTCATATCCCCCATATTTCCAGAACTCATTGATTGGTTGAACTTACCTATCAGTGCCGCCCGATTTGGTGCCACTTTAGCGACCTCTGCTTTCCGCAAGTTCATAAACTCATTTCCCATATATATGTTGTTTTTCGCATCTTTCTTAGCCAATTCAACAATTTTTTCTTTTAATGAATCTGTTAATTTCCACTTGTTCTTTTCAGAAGTTTTTTTAGCACTACTGCTAGAACTTCCAGATACGCTTACCGTATTGATAGCATTTGATATATTCATCTCTATTACCTCACTTGAAAATTTGTTTTCAATATAAACATTTGGCACATATCATCAATACCCCTTGCAGAAAATGGCATAAAAAGATTAGACAACAGACACTATCTGTTATCTGGTCTTTTTACGTTTGAACTCGACAACAAACAGATTATCCTACTCATATCTTGCTTAATGTTCTTCTAAAATCTGCTGTTCATAAGCCTTTGCTACCAATGCCTTTCTGCTAAGTTCAGCATTTTGCTCTTTATTCTTAAAATACTCTTTTGTACGAAATTCCTGCATATCCTTACGAGCCTGTATGCGTTTCTCAACATATTCCTCTAAAAGCTCCTTATTTCTATCTTCTTTCTTCTTTTTTACATTATTTTCATGTTTTGAAGAATTTCCTTTAATATAACTATCATTCTCTTTCATTCCTTTAGTATATCCGTAACACCCTTCCCACGTACCATCTACATGAGTATACGCTATTTGTGGAATGTTACTTCCAAAATCAACTGCCTTATTCTTCGCCAAAGCATCTAATATTTTCTGCTCATATTCCGGTTCAGTCTGCATCCTTTTATAAGCAGCATCTGTAATATCAATAACCCAATTCATATTTCTCTGTGACGGATGAGTATATAGCGCATCCATCTTTTCATTAAAATACGCTTTGTATTCCTCAAAAGTCATATCTTCTGGGGAAACCGGATTTTTCTCTGTGACCTTGCCAGCAAATCCGTCATTTTTTCCCGTGCTGTTTACATTCTTGGTGTTTCTCGCTGTTGCTACATTATTATGATAATAATTCTGTCCTATTCCACTAATGCCCATTTCTTAATATCCTCCATTATTTTTGTATTGCGACTCATCTGTCGTTCAGAGTCGCCCCTGTTCCCTTGCAGTCCACAGAGGCAAAGTTTTATGTGCCTCTACGGAATAGAGTTTAAGGATTATATCTGTATATCCAGTGAACTGCCCGAAGATGGTGCTTTTTTGCCGCTGCTAGGTCAGACTGTATCTGCTGATAAGATACAGTTCCCTTTGCGTTTTCTCCATACTCCTTTTTCAGTCGTGCCAGTTCATCATTAT
>ERZ773252.555-NODE-555-length-42935-cov-6.670243_pt1 | contig 42935 bp, 29 predicted proteins | sample MGYA00580517_ERZ773252 | MGnify/ENA primary metagenome ERZ773252 (study PRJEB29015, sample SAMEA2737766) | human gut metagenome | biome: human gut; feature: human-associated habitat; material: faeces | place: China | collected 2012 ...
TAAGTATTCCAAGAGGCATATTCAGTGGGCAGGTATTAAAAATAAAAGGTAAAGGTAATGTCGGAATCAATGGTGGAGAAAACGGTGATTTGGTAATCAATATTCAAGTAAAACAGAAGAAAGGTTTTGTGAGAACCGGTCAAGACGTTGTTTACTATATGACTATATCATTTCCGCAAGCTGTTTTGGGAGCAGTGATTAATGTGCCGACAGCTTATGGTACAGTGAATTGTGAAATACCGGCAGGAATCAAACCGGGAGAACAATTATGCCTTGCAGGCTATTCTTTCAAAGATAAGAAAAAGGTCGGTACATTATGTGTACTGACCTTTTTGAATGTATTCATATAATTTTACTCTAAGATAGTATTAATAGTATTTTTGATTTCATTGACTGAATTAAATGCAGGTAATTCAGAAAGAATTGATAACTGATCAATAATTATATCACGAACGGTATTATACTCAACTTCACTGTCAGTAGAAGTATTATGCGTTGCAATAAATTTTTTGATAATAGGGTCAATAACATTTTTATGCTTTATAAGAAGCTGTAATATAGTTGTTCTTTTAGTTTGCGATTCAATTTCTTGCTTGATAAGTACATTTTCTATTGTGAATAAAGCATAATTGAAGAATGTTTGGTGCTTTTCTAAGATTGAAATAGCATTATCATAGGCTTGGGGAATAGTAGTGAGTCTAATAGTGTTTAACCATTGCTGAGCACAATAGTTAATATATTCCGACAACTGTTCATCGGAAATTTGAATGTTTTGTCTAATAAAAATTTGTTTTGCTTTTTTGATTAATAAATTCATATCAACATCATTTAATATGTTGTGAATTGTAATCAATCTGATTTGTTGTGTAGATTTGTTATTTAGTATTTCTTTATAAGTTTTCATAATTAAAAACCTCCGTTAAAATATATTTGAATACAAAAAAACATAGAATCAGAATTTTTGAATTCCTCAACTATGTTTATTTTTAAATACTATTTAACTTTATTTGTATTATACCATAATTCTACGGATTTGTCAATACTTTAACGTTATATTGCATTCGGATAAGAGTTCATTAAAGGAGGCTGACAACTTTGTGAAAAATATAATAAGTGGTCAAAATGGAGTTTTCATCATTTTTAATAAACGCAGAAACCGTATAGCTAAGCCATTAATGAGAGATAATTTTAAAAATGCATATCTAAGTATAATAAAGCGTCATTTATCTTACTTAGATTGATATTTTGAATTTTACCCCCTACAAACGGCTTACCTATGCGGCTTTTGACGTTGTGCATTTTAACGAACGAACTGATTTGACCACTTATTGTTTTCTATTGAAATTTATTGTGGTTATGCCTTTAGTAATGTCAAAACCAAACGGTGTAACTGTTGCCTTATAACAGCCTACTGATTCCTCACCATACAGAAAAATTCAAGAAAAGAAATACAAAAGCAAATAAATTTAATATAAAAAATGGATACTATCCGCAAAATATAAGATAGTATCCATTTTTACATATCAGTGTATATCTGATATTGTATTAATTATAGGATTATTTCTTTTATCCCAAAGCATTAATTTGAAATTATCTGTTTTCGGTGATTCTGCTGTTATAATAAGCTTACCGTCAACATTTTGGTTTTCACCAAGTTTTATGCCTATTAATTGTCCTTCGCCGTCATATTCGGCTACATATAGTTTTGGTGTTGCAATTTTATCTATTGAGCCATCAGTTGGTGTTATAGTTAATACAATATTTTCATCTGTTATTTTTTCTTTTATATCAATCTTATCCTTATACTTACCTATCGGCTCGATTTCATCTATTTTTGCAATCTTGAAAGTCAATGTAAGCTGTGCATTACTTAATGCTTTATTTGGTTCAAGTGCCATAGATGAAATCATATCCGCACCATTATCTGTCACATCAAACACAACAGTATATGTTCCTGTTTTTTTCGGAGTACCTGATATTCTTGCATAAGAAAGTTTTAAACCGTCCGGAAGTGAATTTCCCTCTGCAAGAGTAAATGTAAAATCTCTTGATATTGCGTCATTTTCAAACTTAACATAATCCGCAAGTTTGATTTCATCCATTTCAACATTTTTCTCAAGTTCAATTACATCATTTTTTTCAGTACCAGTGAAAGTATCTCCGAATACTGCATTAATCTTTACCCCTCTGTCAGGCATTACAAATGAATTGTTTTCATCTAACTCAACACCGGTGATTATTGCCGACTTGCCTTCTGTTTCAGGTGTGACTGTTAAAGTAACCGTTTCGCCTGTCTTTGCAAATTGCTTATCTGCGGTTACAGTACCACCCGTAATATTTTGGGCTATCTCTATTGCATAATAAAGGTCACTTTCATCATCTGCAAATACCACGTTACTGTTTTTCACATCCCAGTAATTCAATCCGTCGGTAACGCCGTTATTCAGCATAGCTGCAACATAGCCTGACGAAATATCGCTTTCAGACACTGCCTTCGATAAATCATTTTTTATTACAATATTAGATGATTCGATTTCAGTGTTTACATCAGTTGTCTGCACATAGAATGAATTTAAAATCATAAAATCATTGATACTGTCATCATAGTAATTATTGCAATAAGCTATTGCGTATGAGGCTAACAAACCGCTGACATTTCCACTGTTTAAGCAATTTTTCACGGTTATAGCTCCATACGTCGTGGCAATACCTGCTGCGGTTTCTTTTGATACAATGCTGCCGTTATTTGCACAGTTGATAATCTCAGCCTTCGTGCCGTACTGAACAACTCCTATAATACCGCCGGCGTCTTTATTTGCATTAATATTCGAATTATTTACACAATTCGTTACCATACAGTAGCTACCGACACTGATTATACCGGCACCAATATTTTCCGCATTAAGTTTACCGTTGTTTACACAATCAGTTATTTTTGAGAAATTATATATATAGCCGGCGGAGTCACCTATAATACCACCTACATCATATCCGTTCACTTCACCGTTATTCACACAATTACTGATTAGTATCGGTGATTTCTGTAACAAATTTTGACCGATAAAACCGCCTGTTACACCAGCTTTTAATGTATTTGTTACAGTCGCATTATTCACGCAATTTATAATCGCACCGTCACATAAACCCACAACAGCACCGACATAATTTGCATTTGCTTTAATACTGCCATTGATTGTAAGATTTTTCACAACAGCGTCAGTATCAAGTTTTTCAAACAAGCCATAATGTTGGTAATCATTTGATTCATCATTCATTGCAAGCGTTATTGAATGACCGTTGCCGTCAAATGTACCATTGTATTCGCCGATAGGATTTCCGTCATATCCTACAATATTATTTGTAAGTTTAATATTAATATCATTGTTACCTAAGTCGATAGTTTGCTTTACTTTATTAAGGTCATCAAGTGTACCGACAAGACAATATCCGTCCTCGTCTTTTTCTATATCTTTAACCTCTGTCTTTACCACAAGTCTGCACATTACGTTCGGCATAGTAAATGTGAATGTATCTTCTTTCCCCTCAACCGGTGATACTTTAATATTTAATTTACCGGTTTGGCTCTTTAATGTTATATCAGATATTACCAAATCTTCTTCAAAGCTTGATGTATCAACCGTAAATTCAACGGTTTCACCCTGCTTGTACGGCTTTTCTACACCATTATTTGAAAATACATAATACGGTACGTTTTCATCGTCTGCAAATACTAATTCTGTTTTTGAAACAGACCACTTTAAAGCATCTTCCGATATTTTAAATTCTAAATCATCGCTCGCTTGTATTTGTTCTGCTATGGCATTGGCCGTTGCCGCAAATTGTATCTTATTTGAACTGTCGGTTTCAGATGAGAAATCCTGTACTAATAAATCGTTGCCATTACCGTTACCTGTCATATTATTCCAACTCGAATTTTCATTCTGATTGATTATTTTACCCTCATTTGAAGCAATTATTATCATTGAACTATTTGAGCATGTTATTGCTCCGGCAAATTTCAGGCCTGTTATATCACCCTTGTTCATACAGTTATATACAATACCTTGATTTAATATAGTTATACCCGAGGCTTTTATACCGCTTATGTCGGCTTTATTGATACAATTTACGATTTGACCGTTATTTGCCATGGCAATACCCGATGCCATTGACTCTGTTACACTTGTTTCATCACTGCTGTCACTTTTTATAGAAGATATTGTGCCGTCAACAGTAATATTTTTTATAATACCTTCCGAACCGATAGTGTACAACATTGATTGTTTTAATCCGTCAAATGTAATGGTATGACCTGCACCGTCAAATATACCATTATAACTTTGTTTCATTTCATCAGTATATATCGGATATTCAGCTAATTCCTCTGCTGTAAGATTTATATTCTCGGCTATATATACGTTTAATTCGCTGTTACCGTCTGCGATAGATTTTACTGCTTTAACAAAGTCGGAGGCGTTTTTTACAACAACGTATGTCTTGCCGTCTATTACTGTTGTTTCACTGATACCTGTATCCAATACAACAGATACCGTTACATCACATTTCGGCATTGTAAATTCATAACCGTCTTCGTTTGTTGTAAGCTTAATATCATTTCCGTTTACATCTGTAACGGCTACTACTGCACTGTCCGCAATACCGCAAAAGGTCACCTTGGCCCCCGGTAATGCTCCGCGGACATAGTCCCCGTCAATAAGAGTGTCAACCTTAATGCCACTCTGTTTAATTAAATAAATCTCCGGATTTTTATTATTTGCAAAAGAAGGTTCATTATTATAGTCAACACCCCAAGTTTTAAGTGTTGTACCTTTCACGCGGTTAGGGTTTGCTCTGACATATTCATTCAACTTAGCCGGAATATACAATCCCTCCGCATCTTTTTCGCTTACCGTAGAATCTTTATCTACCATTTCGGAAATACACTCATCTTTTTCAATATCATAGTACACATCATAACAGTCATTTTCTCCATAATACATATTATTTTCAAGAGTAAGTCCTGACATTTCTGCATACGAAACTATACCGCCCGAACGGCGTGAATTGAATATATCACTATTGGCACAGTTATATATTTCGGTTTTACCGCATGCCTCACCGACAATGCCTCCGTAAAGACTTTCCACATTAACACTGCTGTTTCTTAATACACAGTTTGCGATAACCGTATTACCCGATGTTGAGTAAACAATGCCGCCAAATTCATATATACGACCTGTTGCGGTTACACAGCAGTTTGTAATTGTTGAATTATAAGCCTCGGCTGCGATACCACCGCATATGCCATAACTCAATGATATATATACATCACAGTTATCTATACTGGTATTATTTGCAACTTGTACAATACCGGCTGATTTTTCGTTATAAACACGGGAATTTATATTAACATTTTTAATAACGGCACCGTCTGTTTCGGCAAACAATATACAGTCTGCCGTAATCGCTGCACCGTTTCCGTCAAATGTACCTGTATACGGTGCGTTTCTGCCTATCAATCCAACATTTGTATAAGCCCAATAACCGTTATAATCACGGTAGTTAATACTTTTAGCCACTACCTTTGCATTTGCGTCTGTCTGACCCGCCTCTACAATTCTTGCAAACGCAACCAAATCATCTGCATCAGAGATATAATACACGCCCTCGGAATCCGTTGTTAAATTATAGTCACATATTGCCTGTATATTTACCTGACTTTTCGGCATTGTAAATTCATATGTGTTATCGCTCGTTTTTGTAACTTTGACGCTTTTTCCTTTTGAATCTGTAACCTTTATTTCCTTTACTGAATTTATTAGGTTGCTGTAATCATTAGACAAATCTACTTCTACTACAATCGTCTTTCCGGCTCTTGAATAATCAGCGGACGTTTGAATAATATCCTTGTCATATATGTGATAAATTTCATATACAGGTGCAGGGCATTTTTCTACGATTTTTGCCGTTTGTATTTCATTTTCCGTTACAAAGTTCCAGTACATATAATCTCTGCGTTGCGCATTTATATTTAATGAATCCATTGTACTGTCGGAGAAAAGTTCTTCCGTTGTCTTTGCTATATCCGAACCTATATTGGTTGTCTCTGTATTTTCGTCATTGTCATAACCGGCACAAAATACTCCGCTGTTTTTCTCCGAATTATAATAAGCAGTATCATAATTATATTTACCGATACCTACAAATGCACCGACCGATTTTTTATCATCAGCAGTATTTTTCTGTACAACAGTACCGTTATTTACTGTATTGCGAAGATTAACACCACCCTGAGCGTATCCGATAAAACCGCCGACAAAACCACTGCCGCTTACCGATACTTCACTGTATACATTATACAAGTCACGCTTAGATTTCATTATGCCGACAAGTGCGCCGGTATATGAAGATGTATCATCTCCGCCGTCTACACTTCCTTTAATTACAAGGTTTCCTATGTATGCATCTGATGTAATTCCAAACAAGCCCGTTGCTACAGTGCTGTTATATTTCGTGCCGCTTGTGATGTCGAGCGTTACAGTGTGACCTTTACCGTTAAAATTACCTTTATACGGATTGTCATTTGTACCTATCGGTTCAAAACCTTTTTCCGTTGAGGCTGTTACATCTGCTGCGAGAACGACGTTTCCTACCTCATACCCGTCATTTACTGCCTTTGATAAAATCAAAAGTTCCTCATCTGTTGAAACAATATAGTTATCATAAGAATCTTTTTCAAGCATAAACTCAAAATCAGCATCCACCGTAACATCATTTTCGGGCATAGTAAATATATATTTGCCGTCTGAATTTGCTTTAATCTCATTATCATTTACAGTTATTTTGGTAAGTTTCAAATAAGCCGGAATTTTATCCGTTTTAATCTCTACACTTGTATCTGCCATTGCGTTCGCTGCAACCGTGATATAATTTGGTTGATTATTTGTGATTGTATACGGGAAAACCGGTTCTTCCTCAGTTAATGCCGGGCTGCCGTTCTCTGACTTCCAATAAAGTAGCTGTGTATCGTTAGGCTTATTTGCTCTTGCATACAAATTAAGGCTCATAAGAACATCTTCCGATACTATTTTTTCGCTTGTTTTGGCAAAATCTCTTACTGTATAATGTTCTGAATTGTTAGTCAGATGTCCGAAATCACTAATCTCGCTGTTTATTGTTCCGTTGTAATAACAATTTCCAAAAGCATCATTATTTCCGTTTTTTTCGCCAAAAAGACCGCCGATATAATTACCGTCAGATTTTTTTGTTACCAAGCCGTTATTTATGCAGTTATATATCTTGCTATATAAGCCTGAATATCCCGCAATACCTCCGCAACCATTTCCTTGTACCGTTCCGGTATTTAGACAGTTTATCACTTTCAAAGTACTGATATTACCGACAATGCCTCCGACATTCATCAAACCGACTATCGCACCGCTGTTTGAACAGTTTATTACGTATTTACTGTTATCGGAAAATCCTACAATACCGCCAACATGATAATAACCCGTTACCGAGGCTTCGTTATGGCAGTTCACAACGTTACCGTACATATTGCAACAATACCGCCTGCATAGTAACCTGTCATTGATACTGAGCCGGTTGTCCTTATATTGCACAGGTTAGAATTTTCTCCTCCTTCTCCGAACAAACCCACAAGTCTTTCACCTGTAAGATTAAGGTTTACTGTATGGTTTCCGCCGTCAAACGTTCCCTCAAACTGATTTGCATCGTTACCTATCGGAACATATCCGTCATCTGTTGAAAGTTCAATAGTTTCCGTAACGGTTTCAGGAATTTTAAAATATGTATTGCTGTAATTATTTCCCCCGTTTACCTCTGTTGCAAGCTGTTTAAAATCGTTTGCACTTGTGATGAGATACGGATCGTCCTTCGTTCCGTTTCCGCCACTGAATGCACTGTCAGCATATGCCATCTGCATCGGTACAAATGTCATAAGCAGACAAATTGTAATAAACAAGCTTATAAATTTCTTTGTTTTTTTCATTTTTGACCCTCCTGTCAGCATATATTTTATTATATTATATCATTCCGTTCGATTAAAGTCAACAATAATACATTTATTTTATACTTTTATTCGATTTAATGATTATATCTGCTCATTTATTTGTGCTATAGTCAGTTATTTTGATTTAAAGTCATATTTTCTTGTTAAACGTATTGCTTTTTGTTCAAAAATGTGTTAGACTATTCTAAAAAGATATTGGAGGTTTCGTTTTGGACAATAAAGTCAACCGCTTTTTTAAAGTAAATAATATAAATACGGACGATATAAAATATGTTATACATGAAAATAAAAAAACCGCTGTATTTCTAATTGAAGGAAAAAGTATTGAAACCTGGATTCCGATGAAAGATATTTATGAAAATCTTCCTAAGAACGACTTTTTGAATATTCAAAAAGGAATATTGGTAAACGCAAAGCAAATTGTAAATATATCTTACAACGGAATTTATACAATGACAGACGGTCATACTTTTCAAGGCAGAAAACGCGGTTTGAGTGAACATCGAAAGATTCGCAAAAAACTCGGACTTGCTTCATCGGTACTTTCATCAGATGATTACATACCGCCGTTAGGTCTTTTGGAAAAATGTACTCTTTTGGATAAAATGCCGATTGCTTTCTGTGTTATTGAATTGGTTTTTGATGAAAAAGGTCACGGTGTTGATTTTGTATTCAGATATTGCAACGAAATGATGGCAGATGTGGAAGGTGTGCCTGTCAGTGAGATGATTAACCGCTCATTTTATGAAGTTTTTGAAAACGGTGATAAAAAGTGGTTGGTTACATATGCCGATGTTGCCCTCAATGGCAACAAGCATACTCTGACCGATTACAGCCCCGAAATTGACAAACATCTTACTATTTATTGCTATCAGCCTATCCCCGGATATTGCGCCTGTATTTTAATTCCTAAATAATTATTCTTATGCACAGATATGTTTTTTATACTTATTTTTGCTTAATCAAAAACAGACAGAAATTCATTTTGAATTTCTGTCTGTTAAAAGCTATTTTAATTCTTTTAAAATTTCAATTAAAAATTCCCATGTGCGTTTGGTAGAAGCTATATCAAGTTTCTCGTTCGAAGTATGAATTTCTAAAATATTAGGTCCTATTGATACTGCGTCGAGATTATTAATTTTATCGGCAATAATACCGCACTCTAACCCTGCATGGATAGTTTCGATTTTAGGCGTTCTGTCATATAAACGTTCAAATACAACAGTCATAGTTTCTCTTAATTTTGAATTTTCAGCATATTCCCATGCAGGATAGCTTGCGGAATGTTCAAATGAACCGCCAAGCGATAACACTAATTCATCTAAAATGTCCGATTGCTGTTCTTTTTCATTCTTCAAATTAGACCTAATCATAAAACTTGCTTGAAATGTATTATCCGCTAACGAAACAACACCTAAGTTCAGTGATGTAAGCACTTCATTTTTATTGTTAAACTTTAATGCGGTAGATTTTGTATTTGTAAGAAACGTTATTATTTTTTCGGTACTTTGTTTTGAAAGTTTTTTGCTGATTTCAGTTTCTGAAAACGTTATTTTTAAGTCTTTTTCTGTATTGATTAATTCTGATTTTATGTTTTCGATTATGTCTTTCAATTTCGATGTATCCTCTAAACAGATTACGGCATATGCTTGCTTGGGTATGACGTTTTCTCTAACCCCTCCATTTATATCGCAAACATAAAAATCACAATTTTGTGATAACTCATAAAGTATTTTCCCTAATAATTTGATTGCATTTTCACGTTGCTTGCCAATATCAATACCGCTGTGTCCTCCGTTTAAACCGCTTATTTCTATACGCAAAGTGTTGTTGTCACTGTTTTCAAATTCTATCGGAATATTGGCAGTATAAATCATTGCACCGGCACAACCGGCGGTAAAAATGCCTTCATCTTCACTGTCAATATTAATTAAACGCTTACCTTTCAGATATGACGTCTCAAGTTCAGCCGCACCTAAAAGACCTATTTCCTCATCTCTTGTTATAACTGCCTCAATAGGCGGATGAGGTATATCGTCTGAAACAAGAATTGCAAGTATATAAGCAACCGCAATTCCGTCGTCACCGCCAAGCGTTGTACCGTCAGCCCATAAATATTCACCGTCGGTACACAATGTCAAGCCCTCTTTAGACATATCAATAGTGCAATCCGGTACTTTGTCACACACCATATCCATATGACCTTGTAAAATAATAGACCCACTGTTTTCAAACCCTTTTGTACCGTCTTTAAAAATTATAATATTTCTGCCGCAATCATAAATTGCTTTAAGATTATGTTCCTTTGCAAAATTCATTAAATATTTTGATATTTCTTCTGTATTTCCAGAACCATGCGGAATATTCGATATTTCCTTGAAATATTGAAATACTATCTTAGGTTCTAATTCATTATAATCCATCTTTTTCACCTCAACTATATTATATCACATTTATTTTATAAACAAAACAAAATCAGAGTATATTTCAACTCTGATTATAATTATTTCTTCAAAAACTCGATAACTCGTTTTTTTATATCATCCAATGAATTATCCAAACCGTGTCCTTCGCCTTCAATTAATACAAGTTCGGTATTATGCGGCATACATTCTTTATATCTGCGAGAACCGATAACTCCAACTGCGTCATCGGCAGTACCATGTATGATCAGTGTTTTACCACAGAACATTGATGTAGTTTCATAAATCGGCAATGTTCTTGCAACTCTGAAATACATACCGCCGACTTCATAATGATTACCCTCATTATCTTTTACAGGAAATTTATCCGGTACGTTTATCATATCATACGGAGTGCCGAAACACGAGCCGATTAAAGAATCGTCTTTAATTGTTGCGGCAGGAGCAAGCATTATAAGTTTACTGATACATTCACGATAATATCCTGCCATCATACCACCGACCAAAGCACCTTGAGAATGACCGAGTATATTTATTTCGGTAACAAAATCAAGTCCTCTGACATAATCAATTATTTTAGCGGCGTCAAGGATTTCACTTAATACATTCATATCACAAAATTCACCGTCACTGTCGCCGTGACCGTCAAAATCAAACCGTATTGTTGCGATACCATTATTAAGACATTCATGTGCAATCTGATAAAACATTGATTTATCATCTTTACCTATATTCGCCATAAATCCGTGAAATATAATAAGTATCGGACATTTTTCAACGTCCGGCTTTAAAAGTTCACCCCTCAAAGTTAATCCGTCACGCTTTAATGTTACATTCATAAACAAAACCACCTTAAAATAAAATATAATACAATTATATCATTTTATTTGCTTTTGTAAAGTGTTTTTTGTCAATAGTTTCTTATATTTTAAGTCTATCAAAAATGCTCCCAACGGTGCGGTGATTATTATTGACAAAACCGCAACGGTTAAAACAGTTTCACCGCAATTTAATCCCATAGAAAGTGGTATTCCGCCTATTGCGGCTTGAACAGTCGCCTTTGGCAGATAAGCTATCATACAGAACAGTCTTTCTTTTAAGTTGAGATTTGTTTTCAACATACAAATAAATACGCCGAACATACGGAATAGCAAAACTAAGAATATCAATATAATTGCGGCTACTCCCGCTTTAAGTGCGTAATCAATATTAACGCTTGCACCGACAAGCACGAATAATAATATTTCCGCAACAACCCATAGTTTGTTGTATCGCTGAGAAAGACGTTCAGTCGCCTCTTTTCTGACTTTTTGCAAAGAAATACCTATGCACATAACGGCAATAAGAGATGAAAACGGCACAATCCCACCGTAAGTATCTTCAAATGCAACAAGCAAAAACGACACGCACATTAAAATGATTATTTTTACCGTATCTCTGATATGTGCTTTAGCAAAAAATTTGCCTAACACTATTCCGACAAAAATACCGACAGCTATACCCAATACAATGGATATTGGGATTTTTACAAAACTGACAGCAGACATATCTCCTGTTTGTGACAGACCGAGAAATGCAGAGAAAAGGACTATAACAAACACGTCATCAACCGACGCTCCGGCAAGTATAAGTTGCGGAATGCTTTTATCTTTACCGTAGCCGTTCTCTATTAAATTCAGCATTTTAGGCACAATAACCGCAGGTGAAACCGCACCTACCACTGTACCCATAACTGCCGCGTCAACTACGGATATTCCTAACAATTTAGGTGCAAGAAGTATCATACCTATTATTTCAAAACAAGCCGGAACAAAGCACATCATTATAGCAGGTCTGCCGACTTTTTTCAATTCCGACACATTGAGCGACAATCCGGCTCTTGCAAGAATTATAATTAATGCAATTTTGCGTAATTGTGCGGATATTTCAAGAATTGATGTATCAATTAAATTCAGTGCATACGGTCCTATTATAATTCCAACTGCCAACATCCCTATAAGTGACGGCAATCGCAGTTTTTTGCATATTCCGCCAAGTAACAGACCGAACAATAAAATGATTGCTAAACTAAAAAACATAAATATTCCTCCATAAAATGCAGAAAAAGCTGATGTTTCTGCATTAAAAAATAGTGCAGAAGTCATCAGCTTAAATAAGCGGTTTTAGTATTATACTAAGGGAGAACCTCATTCCCTTTATTTAATTCTTAAATATTATATCAGATTTATTTGCGAAGATCAAGTCCTAACTTAAATATTTACTATAATTGTTCCAATATCAACGATGTTACCGTCTTTAAGTGGAACAATATCAACATTATATTTATGGCAAAACACCTTGATTTGTTCACTGTCAGGGTGAGAATTAATGTCACCATTTACGGCAAGCATATTATTATCTATAATTCCCGTTGCTCCACCAATAAAGCCGTAATCAAGTTTTCTTAATTCAATATAACCTGGTGATATTTTTAGGACATCTATTCCCTTTTGTGCCACTGTCTTGGCTATTCCGTTATCAGACGTTATAATTGCATTGTTGTCTACAATACAAATATTGCATTTACTGTACCCTTGCTTGACGTTAATAATTTCTTTATTGTGACTGTCAAGAACTGTTTTATCAGTATATACTTTGTTACAAATAACATAATTTTTTAAAGCTGTAGCATTATACCACACGTCATACGGATATTTTGAGTCTATATTATTTTGTCCTTTAATTAAAGTACACTTTTCAGGCATATGTTTTTTGTAATGTTCATATGTTTCGGGAGCAGATATAAAACAATTATTTCCGATATAGTGAATTTGAATATCTGCGTGGGTTGCAACGGAATCATACAGATTATCAATCTTTAACGTCGGAATTACTTTGATATTTAATTTTTCAAGAGTATATACAGTTTTATCATCTGCTCTGCAATCTATAATTGCTATTTTTTTCAATTTTAAAACCTCTTAAAATCAATTTAGTTTACATAATATTTTTATGGTAAACTAATTATTATAAGTATCTAAATAATCAACTGCGGTTTGTGACAAAATCGCACTTCCAATAGGTAAAGCGTCTTCGTCTGCTATAAACTTCGGACTATGTATCGGATAAACAGCTCCTTTTTCTACATTTCCTACACCTAATTTAAAATAGGCACTCGGAACGTTTTCTCCAAAATACGAAAAATCATCACCCGCCATTGCCGGTTTATCAAGTGTCACTACTTCGTTTATGCAGGTAAGCTTTTTTGCACTGTTTCTGATTACATCATTCATTTCACTGTTATTAACAACAGGAGGAAAAAGTTTATTGAATGTAAAATCAATAGTTGTTCCATGCTTTTTTGCTGTTTCATGTGCCGTTTTATCAAGTAATTCTATGAGCATTTCACGAGTTTCATTGTCAAGCGAACGTGCCGTACCCATAATTTCAGCAGTTTGCGGAATGGCATTATTGCAAGTTCCGCCGTTAAAATAGCAAACCGTCATAACACACGGCTTGTTTTTTAGAACAGTTGTATTTAGTTTTTCAAATTCCGTTATAATTGCCGTGCCGATAGTAACTGGATTTACGCATTTTTCAGGTGCGGAGGCGTGACCGCCGACACCGTGAACAACAATTTTAAAATCGTCGGGCGACGCCATAATTGAGCCGTCCTTAACTTGGATATTGCCCGTCTTTTCTAACGGTTCAACGTGAAGTGCAAAAGCCGCGTCAACGTGCGGATTTTCAAGTATTCCGTCCTCAATCATAGGTAATGCACCGCCTACTCCCTCTTCAGCAGGCTGGAAAACAAGTTTGACGTTTCCGTTTAACTCGTCTTTAATATCGTTTAAAATTTTAGCCGCACCTAAAAGACACGTTGCATGAATATCATGTCCGCATGCGTGCATATATCCTTCGCGTTCCGATTTTATTTCAAATTTACTTTCATCTTTTATAGGCAATCCGTCTATATCTGCACGCAAAAGTACAGTTTTATTACTGTTTTTTCCTTTAATCAAAGCAACAGTTCCTGTTTTAGCTGAGGTTGTATAAGGTATTCCGTATTCGTCAAGTTTACTGCGAATAAACGCAGATGTTTTTATTTCTTCAAAATCAGTTTCAGGCGTACGGTGGAGGTGACGTCGTATGGAAATCAGCTCGTCCTTTATTTGAAATGCTTTTTCTTCAATCATTTTATCATCTCCTCAAATTCATCTTCACTGATAACCGTTACACCCAAGTTGTTCGCCTTGTCAAGTTTACTTCCTGCGTCTTCACCGGCAAGAACATATGTTGTTTTCTTTGATACACTTGACGATGTTTTACCGCCGTAATTTTCTATTATTTTTCCTGCCTCACTTCGCTTATATTTAGAAAGTGTTCCTGTCAGAACAAATGTCATACCCTCAAAACGTCTGTCGATAATAGAATCTTCACTGTCGTCTATACAGTTTACACCCGCTTTTTCAAGCTTATCAATAAAAGCGATTGACTGCTCTTGCATAAAAAATTCAACAACCGATTGTGCCATTTTACCGCCTATATCGGCTATTTCGGTAAGTTCTTCAACAGACGCATTTCTCAAATTATCAAGAGTTTTATATTTTGCCGATAAAATCTTTGCGGCTTTTTCACCTATATGACGAATACCGAAAGCATTTATCAGTCTGTATAATGGGTTTGTTTTTGACTTTTCAAGAGCGTTTATAAGATTTTGTGCTGATTTTTCACCCATTTTATCCATTTCGGCTATATCTTCGACTTTTACATAATACAAATCGGCGGCGGTTTCGATTAAATCTTTTTCTATCATTTGTTCAATGATAGACGGACCAAGACCGTCAATGTCCATTGCATTTCGAGACACAAAGTGAATTATATTTCTGAGTCGCTGTGCCGGACAATTTACACCTGTGCAACGATATGCTGCTTCGCCTTCTTCACGCACGATTAAAGCACCGCATTCAAGGCAATGTGTAGGCATTTCAAATTCTTTTTCACTGCCGTCACGATTTTCTTTTATAACTTCAACGACAGCCGGAATTATATCGCCTGCCTTTTGAATAATAACGGTATCGCCTATTCTGATATCCTTTTCACGTATAAAGTCAAGATTGTGAAGTGTCGCTCTTGATACATTTGAGCCTGCAATGTGGACTGTATCAAGTATTGCAAGAGGTGTAAGAACACCTGTTCTTCCGACTTGAACTTTAATATCTCTTATAACCGTTTGCTGTTTCTCGGCGGGATATTTATATGCAATAGACCAACGAGGGAATTTTGCGGTATCTCCGAGCATTTCTCTTGCGGTCAATTCATTTACCTTAATTACCGCACCATCTATATCAAAATATAGGTTACCTCTCTCCTCACCTATTTCTAATATTCTCTCATACGCCTTTTCTATAGATGAATACGATTTTTTATCAAGAATAGTTTTAAATCCCTGTTCTTTCAAAAATTCAAGGCCTTCAATATGTGTTGAAATTTCTTTACCCTGTATTTGCTGAATATTAAAAACAAATATGTCAAGATTACGTTTTGCGGCTATTTTGGGGTCAAGCTGTCTTAGTGAGCCTGCCGCCGCATTACGCGGATTTGCAAAAAGCGGTTGTTCGCTCGCCTCTAAAATATCGTTTATTTTATTAAAGTTATCTCTTGACAAAAATACTTCTCCTCTTACTTCAAGAAAAGGTATATCGTCTTTTAAGGTAAGAGGTATGCTCTTAATTGTTTTCAGATTTTCCGTAACATCCTCACCGTTAATACCGTCACCGCGCGTCGAACCTCTTGTAAATTCACCGTCTACATATTCAAGAGAAACAGATAAGCCGTCAATTTTCTGCTCAACAACGTAATTTACATCATGTACAACGGCTCTTACACGTCTGTCAAAGTCAAGTATTTCTTCTTTTGAAAATGCCTTTTGCTGACTTAACATAGGCACGTCGTGATGAACTTCACCAAAACTTTTAACAGCTTCTCCGCCTACTCTTACGGTAGGTGAATTTTTCTTTTTATATTCGGGATATTTTTCTTCAAGCTGTTCAAGCTCAACAAGCATTTTATCAAACTCAAAGTCAGAAATTTCGGGAGCATCATCAACATAATACTTTTGGTTATGATAATTAAGTTCATTTGTCAATTCTTCAATACGTTTTTCAATATCGTTCATTAATAAAATTCCTTTCTACTCGACTGATGCAGTCATTCCACCATTTCCGTAATAAATCGGTGTGTCACCTACAATAATCGTTTCATTTAAAAGCACTGATGTTTCGACAGTGTCGGCTTGTGCAAACATCATTCCCACGAATGACATTTTCATAGATACGTCTAAATACAATTTATGCTTTACCTGATTAATACCGACAGAGTCAAAACTCTCTTTAAAATCAGCATTTACAATACTGACCGGATATATTCGTATCGGCACTTTAGGACCGAGTCCGGCAAGAAAATATAAATTACTGCAGCTTCCGAGCGGTACATATACCGTATCGCTTTTATGTAAATCAATATTTTTCTGCATTGACTGTATTATTGCCGATTTTAAGCGATTGATCTTTGCGGTATCCGTTTCGATTGCCTTTATATTTTCGGAGGAATTCTCCATAATTTGGGCAAGACTTTGGTATTCTTCTTTAACAAATACGTCATCTACTGCACTGTTTACAACCTCGTTTGCAATGTTATTTGAATACACCTTTGCATATTCGATAAAAGACGGTTGCAATTTTGTGAAAACAAGCCATATAATAAAAATTAAAAAAAACAGTGTAAAAAATATTCCTACACCTTTTAAATTTCTGTTTCTTGTTCGTGAAAGTCCAAGCCTCATATAAATCCCTCCCCGACACTGTATAGTATGTCGGGGAGCAAATTTACGTTACATTAATAATTATATTCTCTTTGTGTCGATTTCTTCTTTAACTGCCTTGATAAATTCATCTATTGCCATAGCACCCTTGTCGCCCTCTTTTCTTGAACGAACAGATACAGTGTTATTTTCAATATCCTTATCACCGACAACAAGCATATAAGGTACTTTTTCAAGCTGTGCCTCACGAAGTTTATAACCAAGTTTTTCACTTCTGTCATCAACTTCTACACGCAAAATACCGTTTGCCTCAAGCTGTTTCTTAATTTCATATACATAATCAAGATGTCTGTCCGCAATAGGCAAAAGCTTGATTTGTACAGGAGCAAGCCATACCGGGAATGCACCTGCATACTTTTCGATAAGAAGTGCAAGTGTCCTTTCGTAACAACCGATTGATGTTCTGTGAATAATATACGGATTTTTCTTAGCACCGTCTTTATCAACGTATTCCATACCGAATTTCTCGGCAAGCATTTGGTCGATTTGGATTGTTACAAGGGTATCTTCTTTACCATGTACATTCTTAATTTGAATATCAAGTTTCGGACCGTAGAATGCAGCCTCACCGACACCGACTTTATAATCAATGTTAAGGTCTTTCAAGATTTTCTCCATTGTATCTTGCGCCTCGTTCCACTGTTCTTCTGTACCGATATACTTTTCTCTGTCGTCAGGATCCCATTGTGAGAAACGATATGAAACGTCTTCGATTAATCCAAGAGTTGTAAGCATATAGTTTGTAAGTTCAAGACAACCCTTAAATTCTTCTTCAAGCTGTTCAGGTGTACACATCAAGTGTCCCTCTGAAATTGTGAACTGACGCACACGGATTAGTCCGTGCATTTCACCCGACGCCTCATTTCTGAAAAGTGTCGATGTTTCATTAAGTCTCATAGGCAAATCTCTGTACGAACGACCTCTGTTTAAAAACGCTTGATACTGGAACGGACAAGTCATCGGACGAAGTGCAAATACTTCCTTATCCTTTTCTTCATCACCAAGTACGAACATACCGTCTTTATAGTGATCCCAGTGACCTGAAATTTTATACAAGTCGCTCTTTGCCATTAGAGGTGTCTTTGTAAGTTGCCAGCCACGTTTTTGTTCTTCATCTTCAACCCATCTTTGAAGTAATTGAATTACTCTTGCACCCTTTGGAAGCATAATAGGAAGACCTTGACCGATATAATCAACTGTTGTAAACAATTCAAGTTCACGTCCAAGCTTATTATGGTCACGTTTTTTTGCCTCTTCAAGCTGTTCAAGATGTGCCTCAAGGTCGGCTTTATTTAGGAAAGCAGTACCGTAAATACGTTGTAACATCTTGTTTTTCTCATTACCTCTCCAATATGCGCCTGTTGCACTTAAAAGTTTGTATGCTTTAACCTTGCTTGTGTAATTTACGTGAGGTCCTGCACATAGGTCAACAAAATCGCCTTGCTTATAGAAAGAAATTGTAGCATCTTCGGGTAAATCGTTAATCAATTCAACTTTGTATGGCTCATCTTTCATTAATTCAAGAGCCTCTGCTCTCGGCAATTCAAATCTTTCGATTTTAAGGTTTTCTTTAGCGATTTTTTTCATTTCTTTTTCAAGAGCTTCTAAATCCTCAGGGGTGAAAGTATGCTCTGTATCAAAATCATAGTAAAAACCGTCATCAATAGCCGGACCGATAGCAAGTTTTGTATCCGGATAAAGTCTTTTTACAGCCTGTGCAAGTATATGCGAGGCTGAATGTCTTAGTGTTTGTAGTTCATTCATTTCCATTTTTATTAGTCCTTTCTTTTTATAAACTAAAAACACCCCTAAAGTACGGATAATATCCATACCTTAGGGGTGCATAAATATACACGGTTCCACCCTAATTACAGCATATAAGCTGTCACTTAGTTCGTCCTTGTTTCGTAAGGAATACGGCAAAACTTACTTAATATAAATTGTTCAGTCCGCAGCTCCGAAGTGGTATTCACATCAAACCCATCAAAGAACGCTTACAGCCCATGACGTTCTCTCTCTTGTGATTTTTGCTTAATGCTACTGTCTTCATCTACGCTTTAAAGTTATTCTAACACTCTTTTTTTATTTTGTCAAGGTTTTATTCGAGCATTTTCTTTAAATATTTTCCGGTATAAGATTTTTCAACCTTTGCAACCTGCTCAGGCGTACCTGACGCAATTACGGTACCACCGTTATCGCCCCCCTCAGGTCCCATATCAATAATATAGTCTGCGGTTTTTATAACGTCAAGGTTGTGTTCGATTACAACAACGGTATTACCGCCTTCAACAAGTTTATCAAGCACTTCCGTAAGTTTGTGAACGTCAGCAGTATGAAGTCCTGTTGTAGGCTCGTCAAGAATATAAATCGTCTTTCCTGTACTTCTCTTTGAAAGCTCCGTTGCAAGTTTAACACGTTGTGCTTCACCGCCTGACAAAGTTGTTGAACTTTGACCAAGTTTGATATATCCAAGACCGACTTCCTGTAAAGTTTCAAGTTTTCGCTTTATCTTCGGAATGTTTTCAAAAAATTCAACACCCTCATCAACCGTCATTTCAAGCACTTCATAAATATTTTTACCTTTATATTTAACTTCAAGAGTTTCTCTGTTATATCTCTTGCCCTTACATACCTCACACGGAACGAATATATCCGCCAAAAAGTGCATTTCTATCTTTTTTATACCGTCACCGCTACAAGCTTCACAACGTCCGCCTTTTACGTTAAAGCTAAAACGTCCTGATTTATAACCACGCACTTTTGCCTCATTTGTAGATGCAAAGACTTCACGAATATCACCGAAAACGTTTGTATATGTTGCCGGATTTGAACGTGGTGTTCTTCCAATCGGCGACTGGTTTATATCAATGATTTTGTCAAGCTGTTCTATGCCCTTTATCTCTTTATGTGCGCCGGCATGAGTTCTTGCGCGATTTAAAACGTGAGCAAGTTTTTTGTAAAGTATTTCATTTACCAATGACGACTTACCCGAACCCGAAACACCTGTGACGCAAGTCATAACACCTGTCGGTATTTTTACGTTGATGTTTTTAAGATTATTTTCTTTTGCACCACGTACTTCAATCCAACCTGTCGGTTTTCTGCGTTCCTTAGGAACTTCGATTTTAAGTTCACCGCTAAGATATTTACCTGTAATCGAACGAGGTGATTTAATCAAATCTTCAACGGTACCCTCTCCTACGAGTTCACCGCCGTTTACACCCGCTCCCGGACCGATGTCGACAATATAATCTGCGGCATACATTGTATCGGTGTCGTGTTCAACAACAATTACAGTATTACCCAAATCACGAAGATGCTTAAGTGTTTCGATAAGTCTGTCATTGTCACGCTGATGAAGTCCGATACTCGGCTCGTCAAGAATATACAGCACTCCCATAAGTCCCGAACCTATTTGAGTTGCAAGACGTATTCTCTGTGCCTCACCGCCCGACAAAGTTCCTGCCGAACGTGACAATGAAAGATAATCAAGACCTACGTCAAGCAAGAATTTAAGTCTTGCCTTGATTTCTTTCAAAATCTGTTCGCCAATCATTTTTTCACGGTCGGTAAGTTCCAATGAATTTACAAAATCCATTTCTTTTTGGATAGACATAGTTGTAAATTCATATATATTAACTCCGTTAATTGTAACCGCAAGTACTTCATCATTAAGTCTTGCGCCGTGACATTTCGGACAGGTTACGTCATTGACGTAACGTTCAATGTCGTTCTTTACATAATCGTATGTGTTGGCATTATAACGTCTTTCAAGGTTTGTTATAACGCCTTCAAACGGTGCACTGTATTTACCGCTGCCGTAACTGCGTTCATAATTCATAGGAATGTTTGTATCGCCTGTTCCGTAAAGAATAATGTCTTGTATATCTTTAGGCAAATCTTTATACGGTGTATTTACGTCGAATCCGTAGTAATCTGCAAGGGCAGTAAAATACATATAAGCCATCGAATCTTTTTTGTTTGCAGTTGCCCAGCCTGTTGCTGAAATAGCACCGTTTATTATACTTAAATTTTCGTCTGCTATAACAAGGTTGGGGTCGATTTTAGACAACGCCCCCAAACCGTCACAATTATCACACGCACCGTATGGATTATTGAAAGAAAACAATCTCGGAGTAAGCTCCTGTAAGCTGATACCGCAATCGTCACACGCAAAATTCTGACTGAAAGACATAATCTCTCCGCCGATAACCTCGACAAGCACAACATCACCTGTCAATGCAATGGCTGTTTCAAGTGAATCGGTAAGTCGCTGAACAATATTTTCACGAATAATCAATCTGTCTATGATAATTTCTATGTTGTGCTTTTGCGTTTTCTTTAACTCTATCGGCTCGCTTAAATCATATTGTTCACCGTCGGCCTTTACACGCACATATCCGCTTTTTCTTGCATTTTCAAATACTTTTTTATGCTCACCTTTTTTACCGCGTATGACAGGCGCAAGGATTTGAATTTTTGTACCTTCGCCCAATGACATAACTTTGTCAACAATTTGGTCTATACTCTGTCTTTGAACCTCTTTACCGCATTTAGGGCAATGCGGTATACCGATTCGGGCATACAAAAGTCTTAAATAATCGTATATTTCGGTAACTGTACCGACTGTTGAACGTGGATTTTTTGATGTTGTTTTTTGGTCGATACTGATTGCAGGCGACAAACCGTCAATATAATCTACATCAGGCTTTTCCATTTGACCGAGAAACATTCTTGCATATGACGACAGTGACTCTACATATCTTCTTTGTCCCTCTGCATAAATTGTATCAAACGCCAAAGATGATTTACCGGAGCCAGAAAGTCCCGTAAGTACGACAAGCTTTTCTCGCGGTATTTTTACATCGATATTTTTAAGATTATGCTCTCTTGCACCTTTAATTATAATATCCTTTTCCATTGATTTACCTCTGTTTTACTGTAAATAGCACGTTCCGCATTCTTTATATCTCTGCTGAACGTCCTTTCTTTCGTCCATAGCAATTTTAAAATCTTCCATCATTGATTGAGCAAATATTTTTTCGATCAGCGGATGTTCGGAATAAATTAAAGTCGCTTGATTTATCACTTCAATCCTTTCAGATTCGCCGAATTCGCGAATGTCGATTATCTCAACATTTTTGTTTGTAACCTCTTTTATTTGCTGTTCTACATTATATATTTCCTGCATTTTTATATTTCTGTCACAAAAACATATAAAATCAAGTAGATTATCGTTTTCAATCATATATATAACAGGAGTGAGAATGTTTTTTGAAATTATCTTAACAAGCTTATTTTTAAGCTCATAATCCATTTTATTCACTCATTTCTTTTTCTAATTTTCGTATTCTGTCACGCAAAGCCGCGGCTTCTTCAAATTCAAGATTTTCAGCCGCTTTAATCATCTTAGCCTGAAGCTCGGCAATGGTCTTTTCGTAATTTAAGATATTTTCTTCTGTGGTTTCGGTATCGTCCTCAATAGGCTTTAATGATTCGATAATATCTCTGATGTCTTTCTTAATTGTCTTTGGTATTATGCCGTGTTCTTCATTAAACTTCTGCTGAATACCTCGACGTCTGTCTGTTTCGTCAATCGCCTTTTTCATTGATTTTGTAACCGTATCGGCATACATAATAACTTGCCCCTCACTGTTACGCGCGGCACGACCGATAGTCTGAATAAGTGACATTTCACTTCTTAAGAAACCTTCTTTATCCGCGTCAAGTATCGCAACAAGTGCAACTTCGGGTATGTCAAGTCCTTCTCTTAAAAGGTTAATTCCGACAAGTACATCAAATTCACCCATACGCAAATCTTTGATAATTTCCGCACGTTCGATTGTCGATATATCGGAGTGCATATAACGAACTTTAATACCTACACCGGTAAGATAATCGGTCAAATCCTCCGCCATACGTTTTGTAAGCGTTGTCACAAGCGTTCTGAAACCTTGTTCGGTACGCTTATTAATTTCACCGATAAGGTCATCAATTTGATTTTCGGTAGGTTTAATTGTTATTTTAGGGTCAAGAAGTCCGGTCGGTCTGATAACCTGTTCCGCAACAACCGTTGAATGTTCTTTTTCATAATCTGACGGTGTCGCACTTGTGAATATTACCTGATTTAATCTATCTTCAAATTCTTCAAATTTCAAAGGTCTGTTATCAGCCGCACTCGGCAAACGGAAACCGTATTTAATAAGCGTTTCTTTTCTGGCTCTGTCACCGTTATACATCGCACGCACCTGCGGTATTGTAACGTGTGACTCGTCTATAATCATAAGATAATCGTCAGGAAAATAGTCAAGCAACGTATACGGTGCACTTCCCGGAGCACGACCGCTTATATGTCTTGAATAGTTTTCTATACCTTGACAAAATCCTATTTCCTGCATCATTTCTATATCGTACATTGTACGCTGTTCAATTCTTTGTGCCTCTATAAGTAAATCACGTTTTTTGAAATACTTAACCTGTTCACGCATTTCAGCCTCAATTCCGGCAAGTGCCGCAATCATTTTTTCGTTGGTTGTAACATAGTGAGATGCCGGAGATATAACTGCGTGTTGCCTTACACCTACAATTTCACCTGTAACTACGTTTACTTCGCAAATACGTTCTATTTCGTCGCCGAAAAACTCGACACGAATAGCGTTTTCACCGTTATTTGACGGGAATATTTCCACCACATCACCTCTGACGCGAAACTTGTTTCTGACAAAGTTAATATCATTTCTTTCGTATTGCATTGAAACAAGTTTTTTTAGAAGCTCATCTCTGTCTTTTACCATTCCTACACGCAAAGAAAGCATAAGATTTTTATAATCTTCAGGATCACCCAAACCGTATATGCAAGATACACTTGCTACGATTATAACGTCCTTTCTTTCAAGCAAAGCAAATGTGGCACTGTGACGTAGTTTATCTATTTCATCATTGGTCAGTGAATTTTTCTCGATAAACGTATCGGTTTGCGGAATATATGCCTCCGGCTGATAATAATCATAATACGACACGAAAAATTCAACACAGTTATTTGGAAAAAATTCTTTAAATTCACTGCAAAGCTGTGCGGCAAGGGTTTTATTATGAGCAAGCACAATAGTAGGTTTGTTCACTTGTGCAATGACATTTGCCATAGTGAAAGTTTTTCCCGAACCTGTTACACCGAGCAAAGTTTGGCATTTCTCGCCTTTTTTTATTCCGTCAACAAGTGTTTGAATTGCCTGCGGCTGATCTCCTTGCGGTTTAAATTCAGAAACAAGTTCAAATTTATCCATACAGCTCCCCTTCTTACTGGTTATTTCCTTAGATTTTTAACAAGTATATTTATTCTTCTTGCATTTATCGACGTATATTGTTCAACATTATTTCTGACTGCAAGCTGAATATTTTTACATACAGAAAAAATATCACAGCCATATTGTAAAATAACTGTCATATCTATATGTACACCGTGTCCTGTTTTTCTTAGGTTTATATTTTGCACCTTAATTAGTCCGTCAACCTTTTGTGCCTCATGTATTGCTATTGAATTTATAACATTATCTGAGATAATATAGTCACCCATATAACTGAATGTGGGTCTGACGATTGATTTATCAGCTTCGGCGGTTGTTATTTCCGAATCAAGATTTTTTTGAAATCTTCTTAGCGGATGCAAGAAATATCCTGAAAATTCCTTCTTTATTTCAAATGTCGGAACAGGAATAACGTGTTTCCCTTCAACTGTACGCATTCTAAGTGCCATATTCATTTCTTCGGGTGTTGCAACATCCTCTATTCTTATAATTTGTTCAACCTCATGAACACCGATATTTTTAGCAATTTTATTTACCATTCCGTCAGATGTACCCAAAATCATAAGGCACTTAATCTTATTCCTTTTCAGAACTTTTTTTATTTCATTTACCTGTGACGGATTCATAAAAAGTGCGTGTTTAACAGACGCAATTTTTGTCGGCTCTTTTTTTGCAGATGTGCCGGCTATAACTTTTCCGTGAGAAATAAGCAAGCCGTCATCAATTATAGCGTCAGCTCCGTATTGCTGCGAAACCATAACACTTCTGTAACTCTTTCCTGTTCCACTCGGACCTACAAATGCGATAACTCTCATAATTATAACACCTTAATTCTGATTTTGCTTGATTTTGTATGACAATGTCATAAGCGGATCTGAAAGGTGAACGTTTTCCACCGCTACGTCCTTATCGAATTTAAGTTCGGTATACGAAAAATTCATAAGGCCTTTAACTCCGCAATTAACTAATTTTTCAGCCGTTTCCATTACTGCCGCTTTCGGTACGGTAAGAATTCCGATGTCAACTCTGTGCGAATTCAAAAATTCCTCAAGTTTATCTATTGACATAACTTCTATACCGTTGATTTTTGTACCGATTATATTAATGTCATTATCAAAAATGCCTACAAGTTTAAAGCCTCTTTTTTCAAACGTATCGTGACTTGCCAATGCTCTGCCGAGATTACCGGCTCCGACTATAACAGTAGTATCTCCGTCATTAAGTCCTAATATGTCACCGATTTCGTTATAAAGATGTTCGACATTATAACCGTATCCTTGCTGACCGAAACCGCCGAAATAGTTAAAATCCTGTCTGATTTGTGATGCAGTCACGTTCATTTTTACGCTAAGTGCATTTGAGGAAATACGCTTTATATCCTGCTTTAAAAGTTCGCCCAAATATCTGTAATAGCGTGGCAGACGTTTAACTACGACCGTAGGAACTTTCTTTTCATTTTCACTCATGTCCTCTAAACCCCTTGTTAATTATATAACATTTATTATATCACACTCATTTCGTTTTGTATAGTCTTTTTAAATGTATTTTTTTTGTATTTTGACACAAAAAGACCGATTTTTCAATCGGTCTTAGGTAATCCAATATTAGACTTGCTTTTCAAATAATCCGTGATGATTGCAATAGCAATATATTTTTCCGTGACCTCTTACAAAGAAATTTGCTTCCGCATTGCCTTCCGGATACAATTTAATTAATTCAAACCTGTCATTTGTGCAATAAGCAATAAATGAAATATAATGTGTTTTTGTCATATCGTGATTTATTGATACAAAATACTCATGACCGATTTTTTCAACGTTAATTATATGTTCTTCGTTGTCTTGTTCTACTTCCAACGGCGGCAAAGTTATTCCACAACACGAAACCAATGCAGAGCCAGTTGAATGAAGTACATTACCGCATATCGGACATACATATAATTTCGATTTCAGCATATTTGAAGAACGATTGGCATTAATAATTTGTTCACCCGATAACAATTCGAGAACAGACACTTTCAACGTCTTTGCCAGCGGCTCAAGCAATGATATATCGGGGAAGCCACGTCCTGTTTCCCATTTTGATATTGTTTTGTCACTTACACACAACTTCTCAGCTAATTGTAACTGCGTCATATTTTGCTTTTCTCTCAAAGTTTTTATTGTTATACCTGTAATATAATTCATATTCGTAACCTCCATAGATTTATTTTCATAAACAGAATAACATCTGAAATTACAAAATGCAACCTACGAAAAGTAGAGAACGTCACAACAAGTCGATATTGGCTCATTGTGACGTTAATGCTTAAATTAAATCATTAAGTTTTATCCATTTTTCAAGAGAATCTTTCCACTGTGCAACGTGTGGCATACTGTCTGCCAAGCCCAAACCGTGAGAACCGATTGGGTATATGTGCATTTCATACGGAACTTGCACTTTGCTCAGTGCGTCAGCGTACATCAAAGAATTTTCTACCGGTACTGCCTGGTCTGATGATGTATGCCATATAAATGTAGGCGGTGTATTAGGTGTGACGTGTTTATAAAGCGACATAAGTTCTTTATCAGAGTGTAATGATCTTTCGCCTATCAAGTTTTTTCTTGAACCGTCATGTCTGTATTCGAACATATCTATTACAGGGTAACACAAAATTGTCGCATTAGGCTTACAGCTTTCTTTATCTATTTCATCTGTATCTTCATACATTTTCTTATCATAATGAACAGAAACCGAGGCCGCCAAATGTCCGCCGGCACTTGAACCCATAACTGCAATTTTATCCTTATCAATGCCGTATTTGTCGGCGTAATATCTGACATATTTAACAGCACGCATTGCGTCACTTATTTCTGCCGGATGTTTGTACGGTGCAACTCTGTATTCAACCACAAATGCAGTAAGACCGATTGACTGCAACCACTTAGCATATGCAGTACCTTCGTGGTCGGCTCTAATTACATATCCACCGCCCGGAAAAATAATAACAGCACCTTTTGAATTTGCAGGATATGCCGTTATAGTCGGTTTTCTTACCGCTGTTTCATCAGCCTCTATAAATTCTTCGTTCCAATAAGGAATTGCGTCATTCCATAAATTCTCCATAATTAATCTCCTTGCTTTCCCGGATTTTCAACATAAGTATTGAATAAATCCATAAATTCATTAAGCTTACTTTTCTTGATTGTAAATTCTGTTTTACCGTTGCGGATTAAAGCACAGTACAAATCGTCAATGCTCTTAAATTCGACTTCCGTATCAGAACTGCTCTTGATACCTTTATATTTTATTTTCATAACGGTATCGCCGAGTGTTTCGTCTTTATATACTCCGTCAACCGCCAAACTAACAATGCTTTTGTATATTGCTTGTGTTGTCTTTGTATCAACCTTTTGACCGTCAAGCACAAAAGTCATATCCGAATCGTTATGAGTTATGTCAATTGTATGTTCTGCTCCGTTATACTCTACCGTTACACTCTTAACTTCCGAAATATCAACAAGTGCCTGCAATTTACTTACAATGTTATATGACGAATCATTCGCAAAAGATATAACGTCCGATGAAACTTTAAATACCTGTTCCTTATATTTTACATAAGTCATATCACCGTCTGTGCGACCTATTGTAAGTGTTTCGGTATATTCTTCGCCGTATTTGCCTGTTGAATTGTCGTAAGTCTTAACGGTTATCATTAAAACAGGCGACTTTTCACTGAAACCGCCGTCAGCATTTTCAATCGGTGTAGTAAGTGAAATTTCTTCTATCGGAGCAAGTATTTTGTTATCGATATAGTCATCATTGGCACCGCTCTGATACGGCTGTACCATTTCCCATACATTATTTGTGTTGTTATTTATATTGCTTAATATTCTGATTTCAATAGTTTCATCACTTCGGACAATTTTAATGTCATTAATATCGTCAATATTAATGCTGAAACGGTTAAATTCCTTATAATAGCTGATAGGCTTTTTCAAGGTATCAACTTTAAAATCATACATTGTATAGACAGTATTATCGCCGTCTTTCATCACGAAATATTCTCCGAGTGTCGGACTTAAATCACCGATAATCATTTTATCAATCTGACCGTTTTTCTTTTCAACTGTAACAGTAACTTGCGGATTGTCAAGTCCGTATTGAGATAAATCAGCCGGATTTTCTTCAATCTTGTTTTTTGATGACAAAGTTGAAATTGTACCGACGAGTGCACCGGCTTTTGAAGAATCTATTTCAGACGCATCCATATCATTTACGGACCATTCCGAATCGCCTATACTTTTTACTGTAATTGTACCGTTTTCACTCTCTGACTTTACAGATAAAATATCGGTTGTATCAGCTGAATAGATACTGTATAAATCATCGGTTGTAGCAACGTTAGTATCTTTTGACGTGTCAATATTACTTATAACAATCGTTCCGACAATAAGCACTATAATCACTGACGCGGCTATAATTATGCTTTTCGTTGTTTTACTCATAGATTTCTCCTTTTTATCCAAATTACAAGTCCGATTATTAATACGGTAATCGGTATTATAATTACAACAAATGCAAAAATAATTTTTTGACCTAAATCAGATAATGTAATAACATTATTTACAAGTGTTTTTTCATCTACGGTAAAGCTTTCTTCGTTACCTATCATAAAGTTGGTCAAATTCATAAAATAATCATAGTTTGCAAGTCCGTAATTATTTGTAAGTGTTGTTTCGTCTATGGTTAAAAGCATAGTATTTCCCGATACATAAACCGATGAGGCGTGTTTTGCATCTACCGAAAGTTCGCTGACCGGATATTCACCGTCCTGCTCGCCGCCGACTTTTGAAACATTTTCATAATTAGCGGTCGTGTATGCTTTTTCTGAACTTGTCAAAACAGGTGTAACAGATATATCGCCATTTGATTCAAATTCTTGAGTTATCAATCTTGAATATGGGAAATATGCCAAAGTTCTTTGATTATCTATTATACTGTCGGTAAATTCATACGATTTTACGTTCGGCACAACAAGACTCATCGAACTTCCACTCAACGAAACGGATTTTGATGTGTCTGTTTCGATTACAAGGTTATCGCTTACACCTATACCCCATGATGATTTTAGATAGTTATACAGGTTAGTAAGATTTTTTGAATCTACATCAAGATAAACTTGTATATTACCGCCTTTTTGCAAATAAGAATCAAGTTTTGTGATTTCTTCTTTTGAAAAATCAGCCGTCGGTTTCGCTACAATAAACACATTTGCGTCTGACGGTATATCATCTGTCAATGTATTAACTTCTCCGACTTCAAAGTTTTCCGATTCTAATTTTGTTTTTGCACCGTCAACAGCTATTTCATTATGTCCTTTTATCAGGTATGCCTTTTGTTGTGTTTCGCTTGATATATACTTTAGTGCCGAAGTTATTTTATTCTCAACATTAAGTGATGTATACTGTCCTGTTTGTGCATTTACTCCGTACAATTCGGTCATAGTATACGTTTTAAACTTATCTCCGCCGTCAACAATGACAGAATTTGATTGCAGACTTTTGCCGTCGGTAACGTATTTCTTGCCAAAAGTCGGGTTAGATGTCATATTAATATTTGTGACATTGATATTTTCATTTGCGGCGGCATATTTATCAAGCACCGTACGAATATTTCCGTCTTGTTCCGATTCACCGGCAAGAATGTATATATCAACAGGAGTATCATAATTTTTAAGATACTCTTTTGTTTTATCTGAAAGTTCGTACATTTTATTTGACGTAAGGTCGATTTTTAAAGGTAATTTATTGTTAAGCACGCTTACAAATACATTTACAACAATAACCAAAACAACCGCTATTGCAATAGCAACGGAAGATACAAATTTATATTTTTTTACGTTATTCATTATATATCCTCCTATCTCATTCTGCGTCTTTCAAATACCATAACGGTAAAGAATAAGAACAGACCGGTGATGCTTAAATAATAAATTATCGGTTCAAAGTTAAGGATTCCGAGAGTAAAATCCGAAAATCTTTGTACAGGCGATAACCACAAAAGAATTTTTACGATAATTTCGTTTGAAACGTTAGACGCAACCGAGCTTAAAAGCAATGTAAAAATCAATACACCGTAAGTAGCAACTGCAGCGACAATCTGACTTTCCGTAATAGATGACATAAACGCACCGATAGCAAGTATTGCCGAACATAGCAGTATAAAGCCGACATAACAGCTTATTGTTTCCGCAATCGGCAAATTACCCGTAAACGCTAATATAACAGGATAAATAAGTGTTATAAGCACACCTACCATAAATATTCCAAATGCCGCAAAATACTTACCGAAAACTATTTCTTTTGTAGATATAGGTGCGGTCAGCAATAATTGGTCTGTCTTTTGCTTTCTATCCTCTGAGAACAATCTCATTGTCAATAACGGCAACAAGAACAACGCCCAGTTATTGACGATTGAAAAGAAATTAGTCATTCTTGCAGTCATAAATCTGATATTTACAACATAGAACATTACTCCTGTTAAAAGAAGAAAAATAGTTAAAAATACATAACCGAGCATTGATGTAAAATACGAATTAAATTCTCTGTTAAATATCGCTTTCATTTGTATTTTCCTCCTTTTCTGTCGTATTATCGGTAAGTTTTAAGAATATATCCTCCAAAGACGGCTCAATTTCTTTTTGCATTAATATCGGTATTTCATTTTCTGCAAATGCAAAGAACAGTTTTTTCTTTTCTTCTGCCGCCATTGCGTTATCAAATTCAAAATCATACGAATCATTTTCAGACGAAACACAGGTTACATTCGATATACCGTCAAATGAATTTAGGATATTTTCGGCTTTTTCCCTATCGCCCGATATTCTGAACAACATTTTTTTATTGTCACCAAGCTTGTCCGAAAGATTTTTCGGTGTATCTTCTGCGACAAATTTGCCTTTATTTATAATAATTACTCTGTCACAGACTGCACTTATTTCGCTTAATATATGCGAACTTAAAATTACAGTCTTTTCTTTTCCGAGTTCCTTAATAACATTTCTTATTTCGATAATCTGCTTAGGATCAAGACCGACTGTCGGTTCGTCAAGTATAAGAATTTCGGGATCGCCGATTAAAGCACCTGCAAGTCCCACTCTTTGTCGATAGCCTTTTGACAAATTGGCAATTTTTCTGTTTTTAACATTATCAATCTTCACCATATCAATAACTTGCTGTATATGACTCTTTTCGTCCTCGGTCTTGATTTTCTTCAATTCATATACAAATTCAAGATAATCCCACACTACCATATCAAGATAAAGCGGTGGTATTTCAGGCAAGTATCCTATTTTCTTTTTCACTTCAATAGGATTTTCTAAAATATCATAGCCGTCAATATTAACAGAGCCGTCTGTATATGAAATATATCCGGTGATAATATTCATAGTTGTTGATTTTCCCGCACCGTTAGGGCCTAAAAATCCAAGCACTTCGCCCTTTTTTACATTAAAACTAATATTGTCGAGTGCATATTTATCACCGTATTTTTTTGTTAAGTTTGAAATAGTAATCACTTAAAACTCTCCGTTTCACAGATTAATTTATAGGAGCCGAAAATTCGGCTCCTATTATTATACAATAACGTTATTAAATTATTATGAACACATTATTAATTTTCTTTCTTTTCAGGTATTATGCTTATTGAAAGTTCCTGTAATTGTTCTTCGTCAACAACATTAGGTGCTCCCGACATAAGTTCTGACGCATTTTGTACCTTAGGAAATGCAGTTACATCTCTTAGACTGTCGTTACCTGTCATAATCATTGCAAGTCTGTCAAGACCGATACCCATACCGCCGTGAGGTGCGGCACCGTATTTATATGCCTCTACAAGGAAACCGAATTTAGCCTCAATTTCTTCATCAGAAAGTCCAAGTGCCTGGAACATTTTTTGTTGAAGTTCATAATCTGTAATTCTGATTGAACCGCTTGAAAGCTCTGTACCGTTAAGAACAAGGTCATATGCCTTAGCCGTAACTTTACCAGGATCAGTATCAAGATATTGAATACACTCGTCCATAGGCATTGTAAACGGATGGTGCATAGCAAGCCACGAATCAGTATCTTCGTCATATTCAAAGAATGGGAATTCAGTAATCCAAAGGAAGTTAAATCCATCAGGAATTATATCAAGTTGTTTTGCAACCTTTAATCTAAGTGCGCCGAGTACAGGAAGTGTTACTTTATTCTTATCTGCAACGATAAGTACAACATCACCCTTTTGAGCACCTACTTTATTTAATATTGCGTCAAGTTCGCCTTCGCCCAAGAATTTTGCAAATGCACAAGTCGGTTCATCATCAACCCAACGTACAAATGCAAGACCTTTTGCACCTATTCCCTTAACGTATTCTGTAAGCTTGTCGATTTCTTTTCTTGTAAGTGTCTTTGCCGCGTCTTTTGCAACGATTGCCCTTACCGAGCCGCCGTTTTCGATAGCTGAAGTAAACACGCCGAAACCGCAATTCTTAACAAGTTCTGAAATATCGCATATTTCCATGCCGAAACGAGTATCAGGCTTATCTGAGCCGTAACGTTCCATAGCGTCTTTATAAGTAAGTCTTGGAAGCGGTAATTCTACGTCAACATCAAGAACTTCCTTAAACAATCTTTGTATAAAGCCTTCGTTCATTTCAAGAATATCCTCAACATCAACGAATGACATTTCAAGGTCAATTTGCGTAAATTCCGGCTGTCTGTCTGCTCTTAAGTCTTCATCTCTAAAACATCTTGCAAGCTGAATATATCTGTCAAATCCTGCAATCATCAAAAGTTGCTTGTACATTTGAGGTGACTGCGGAAGTGCGTAAAACTTTCCGTGATGTACTCTTGACGGAACAAGGTAATCTCTTGCACCCTCAGGAGTTGACTTAATCATCATCGGTGTTTCGATTTCTATAAAGCCGTTTTCATAGTAATAATCTCTTGCAACTTTTGCAATCTTACTTCTCATAATCAAGTTATCCTGCAAAACCTTTCTTCTAAGGTCAAGATAACGATATTTCAATCTTAATTCTTCGTTTACGTTAGTATCGTCAACAATTTCAAAAGGAGGTGTCTGAGCCTTTGCCAACACTCTCAAATCTTTTACGTCAATTTCAATATTACCTGTTTTAATTGCTGTATTCTTGCTTTCTCTTTCACGAACAACACCTTTTGCCATAAGTACATATTCGCTGTGACAATCGGACGCTTTCTCAAATATTTCTCTGTCTGTCGAATCATCAAAAGCAAGCTGAACTATACCTGTTCTGTCCCTTAAATCTATAAAAATAAGATTTCCCAAATCTCTTACTTTTTGTACATAACCGCCTACTACAACTTCATTGCCGATTCCTTCAACATCTCCGCAATAGTGAGTACGTTTTAAACCTTGCATTGTATCCATGTCTATTCCTCCATATAAATTTACATACTTATTATATTTTACCCTTATATCAGCTTTGTGTCAAGTCAAAATGCCGATTTTTGACTTATTTCTATACAATTACTTTATTTTTTTATGACAATACTTGATTAAATCCGTATTTAGTTTTATAATATGACAATGTGAACATTAAATTAGGAGGAATATAATGAGTAAACAAAACAAAGAAAACACTCAATCGTTTATGAATAATGTTACTATAATTCTTATTTCACAAGTGCTTGTAAAAGTTCTTGGTATGGTTTACAGAATTGTAATAACAAACATTGACGGTTTCGGTGACGAGGGACTGGGATTTTATAATGTAGGATTTCAGATTTATACCCTACTGCTTGCAATTTCATCTGTCGGAATACCTAATGCAATTTCAAAAATGGTTTCCGAACGTGTTGCACTTGACGATTACAAAGGTGCACATAAGATTTTCAAAACGGCTTTATTGCTGTTCTCAATAATAGGTCTTGTAACGACTGCGGTTCTGTTCTTTGGTGCGGATATTTTTGCACAGCATATAATTAAAATTGACGGCTCTCAATATGTAATGCGTGCGCTTGCACCGTCACTGTTCTTCGTTTGTGTATCTTCCGTAATCAGAGGATATTTCACAGGTATGAAGAATATGAAAGCAACAAGTAATTCACAGGTACTTGAACAGATTTTAAAATGTACACTTACTATTGTGTTTGTATACCTTTCAATCGGTCTTGCACCTGCAATTATGGCATCTTGGGCTAACTTTGCAACATCTGTTGCAACTGCGCTTAGTATGCTTTACTTAGTATACTTCTATTGTAAACGTAAAAGCGGTATCAAGGAGCATATTGAAGAATCAAAAGGCGAAACAATTAAGATTTCAGGCAGACATCTTATGATGAGTATTCTTATGATAAGTATTCCGATTTCGCTTGGCTCTATCATTACAGCTATAAACAGAGTTATCGACACAGCAACAATAAGTCGTGGTATTGAAGTTGCATTTGCATCATTAATTCCGGCACATGGCAACGTCGGCGATATTATAAATCCGACCGCCGAGCAACTTAATCAGGAAATTGCAAGATTATCGGGACTTCTATCAAAGAGTGATACACTTTACAATATGCCTTTGGCGGTAAACTTCGCTTTTGCAACAGTTCTTGTTCCGTCAATCGCAGGTGCGTTGGCGATAAAAGATTATAAAGAGGCCTCTTCAAAGATAAACTATTCATTGCTCATTTCAATATTAATTATCTTGCCTTGCGCAATAGGTTTGATAACTCTTGCTGAGCCGATTTATAAAATATTGTATTTCAGCACTTCGAGCGGTTTTGAGCTTTTACAGCTTGTTTCAGTATCGCTTATATTTGCGGCACTTGCACAAACTATGACAGGTTCGCTTCAAGGTCTTGGAAAAGTTTATGTTCCTGCAATCAGCTTGTTGTTTGGATGTATAGCGAAAATTATATTAAATATTGTACTTATAAGAATACCGTCAATCAATATTTACGGCGCGGCAATAAGCTCTATTGCTTGTCAGTTCATATCATGTGCAATATGCTTTGTTGTTCTTGCAAAGAACTGCAAACTTAACATCAAGCCAATGAAATATATCGTAAAACCGATTATAGCAGGTGTTGTTATGGGCGTTGTTGCAGTCGGTGTTTATAAGCTTTCAATGCTTGTATGCCCATCTGGATTTATAGGTAATTTGATTTCCACTGTAATTGCAATAGCGATTGCGGCGGTTGTATATTTCTTTACGGTGTTTATGCTAAAAATTCTTTCAGAAGACGAAATCAAACAGCTTCCTATGGGTACAAAAATTTACAATGGTCTTGTTAAATTAAAATTCTATAAAGCACAGTAAATTCAAAAAGTCTTTGCCATACAGTAAAGACTTTTTTGATAGTTACTTAAAAGTACCTACTTGTTATAATAACAAAAACACGTTATAATCATTTCAAAGGTGGTAATATGACACAGAATGAAAGACTTGATTTTCTTATTAATCATCTGATAAGTGAGGACAACAGATATAGCAATATAGTTATCCCAAAAGATTCAGAAGAAAAATTTAATTTATTCCGTTCTCTTGTAAACGTCAGAGAACCGAAACAAATTAGTAACGAATTTATAAAGCTACAAGATGATTATTTGCAAGAACGATTGACGGAAATTAACATAACCGACGCATATGATTTACAAGCAATATCGAACAAATTATACCTTTGGCAAGGCGATATAACAACATTAAAATGCGGTGCAATAGTAAATGCCGCAAACAGTGCAATGCTCGGTTGCTTTGTGCCTTGCCACAAGTGTATTGATAATGCAATTCATACGTTTTCGGGTGTTCAGCTTAGATTGGAATGTAATCGCATTATGAAGCTACACGGTCACAAGGAACAGACTGGTGCTGCGAAGATAACAAAAGCATACAACTTGCCTTGTGATTACATTCTTCATACGGTCGGTCCTATTGTATACGGACATCTTACCGATGAACACCGCAAACTTTTGGCAAGTTGTTATCGTTCTTGTCTTGAGTTGGCTGAATCTAACGGTGTAAAATCAATAGCTTTTTGTTGTATATCAACAGGTGAATTTCATTTTCCAAATGATATTGCCGCACAAATAGCCGTTGAAACAGTGAAAGACTATTTGAAACATTCTGAATTGGAAAGGGTGATTTTTAATGTTTTTAAGGATACCGACAAAAAAATCTACGAAAAATTACTCAGATGAGATAATTCATTTGAAAGAAAAACTTGATAAAGCCGATGCTGTTGTAATCGGTGCGGGTGCAGGGCTTTCAACTGCGGCTGGTTTTACTTATGCAGGCGAACGCTTTGAAAAACATTTTTCTGATTTTAAGCAGAAATACGGCTTTACAGATATGTATTCGGGCGGATTTTACCCATTTGAAACACTTGAAGAATACTGGGCGTATTGGAGCAGATACATCTACATCAACCGCTATATGGATATACCGAATAATTTATATGATATGATTTTGAGTTTGGTAAACGGTAAAGATTATTTTGTTATTACCACTAACGTGGACCATTGTTTTCAGAAAGCTGGCTTTGATAAAAAACGCCTATTTTACACTCAAGGCGACTACGGTTTACTTCAATGTCCTACTCCATGTTGTAATGAAACCTTTGATAATGAAGATATAATTAAGCAAATGTATAAAAGTCAATCGAATATGAAAATTCCTACGGAATTAATTCCGTTATGTCCGCATTGCAAAAAGCCATTAACAACAAACTTGCGCTGTGACAACAGCTTTGCGCAAGATGAAGGCTGGCATAATGCGGCGGAGAGATATGACAATTTTTTACGAACAAGAAAAGGTCAAAATATTGTATTTTTGGAATTAGGTGTAGGCTACAACACACCCGCAATTATAAAATATCAGTTTTGGAGAATGGTATCGGACAACAAAAATTCAATATACGTCTGCATTAATAAAGGCGAGTCGGTATGCCCAGAGGAAATAGAAAAACAATCAATATGTTTAGATGAAGATATTTATAAAGTTATAAAAGATGTCAAGGAAGTGATATAATGCACGATATATGGAATCCGTGGCACGGTTGCGTGAAATGCAGTGAGGGTTGCCAAAATTGCTATATGTATTTTTTAGACCGTGTTCGTGACAAAAGCGGCTCGGATATTTATAAAACAAAATCAGGATTTGACTATCCTCTGCAAAAAGACCGTTACGGCAATTATAAAGTGCAGAGCGGTGAGCTTATTCGCGTATGTATGACGTCAGATTTCTTTTTAGAAGAGGCTGACAAGTGGCGTGAAGAAGCATGGGATATTATAAAGCAACGCAGTGACGTAAAATTTTATTTGCTTACAAAGCGTCCCGAGAGAGTGCATAAATGCCTTCCGTCAGATTGGGGCAACGGTTGGGAAAATGTATTTTTTAATGTTACCGCCGAAAATCAAAAACGTGCCGATGAACGTATTCCGCTATTACTTGATTTACCGTTTAAACACAAAGGAATAATGTGTGCTCCATTTATCGGTCCTATCAGTATCGAAAAATATCTGCAAAGCGGTCAGATAGAACGTGTAGTATGTGGCGGTGAAAATTACGACGGTTCACGTCCTTGTAATTTTGATTGGTTAAAATCATTACGTCAAGAATGTGTATCGCATAATGTTACATTTTGCTTTATTGAAACAGGTACATATTTTATAAAAGACGGTAAAAAATATCATATACCGAAAAAATCCACCCAAAGCAAAATGGCTTACAAATCAGGTATGAATTATGTCGGTAAACCGATTAAATTTAAGTTGTGTGATAATTTCGGCTTTGATATACCCGAAAATGAATTATATGTACCCCACTATCGCAAAAATTGCGAACATTGTAGCAGTAAACTTATTTGCAACGGGTGCTGTGATTGCGGTAAATGTGATTAAGAATTTGGCAATAAATTTTCAGTTGCCAAAACTTCGTTCAACATAGGTATAGATACAGATGCACCTTTTCTTGATACCGCAATGGCTGATGCAACTGATGCAATTTTTAATGAGTTTTCAACCGAGTTCCCCATTGCTGTTTGTGCAAAAAAGTATCCTGTAAATGTATCTCCAGCGGCGGTTGTATCAATGGCTTTGACCTTAAATGACGGCTGAAAAACAACCTTTTCGGTATCGCCGTACATACTTCCTTCACTTCCGAGAGTAATAATGATTTTAAGTTTTGGATAATTCTTTGCAAAATATTTTAAACCGTCCTTGGGATTATCACATTGGGTAAGCTCCGACATTTCTACTTCGTTGATAATTATATAGGAAAGCATATTAAAATCAATCTTTTTTATTTCATCGTTATACGGTGAAGGATTAAATATTATACACATTCCTTTTTTGTATGCTTTTTCTATGATATAGTCTATTTTATTTATTTCATTTTGAAGCAAAAGCATATCGCCTTTTTGAAATTTATCAAGCACTTCATCAACAAATTCTTCGGTTATTTTTGCATTTGAGCCGGAATAAAGAAAAATCGAATTATCACCTTTGCTGCTTACTTGAATAATAGCGTGTCCTGTTTTTTCGTCTACTTTTTTTATATTAGATATATCGACACCGTTTGACTCTAAAACATCTGTAAGCATTTCTCCGTCAGTTCCGATACAACCTGCATGATATACTTCCATACCCGCCTTAGCTAAAGCGACTGATTGGTTAAGACCTTTTCCGCCCGGAAATACTTGCATTGAATTACTTGTTTCTGTTTCTCCTATTGTGACAATATGGTCTAATTTATATACAAAATCAATATTACACGAGCCGAAATTCAATATTTTCATAACAGTCGCACTCCTTATATAAAACTGAATTTATTTATCTTTTGTCTTTTTAGGCTTACCGAGTCCATGACAATATGGGCATATAATCTTGCCTACATCAGGATTCCATACATATTTTTTCCCGCAAACCGGGCACTTTTTAAATATTGGTATAATTGTCATTTGTATCACTCGCTTTTAATATAATTTATTTATCTCTTGCCGAATATTCGGTCGGCCACATACCGGTTTCACGTTTGAATGTTTTTGAGAAATAGTATGATTCTTTAAATCCGACTGCGTCGGCAACATCTTTTATTCTTAAATCATTATTTTCTTCGATTAATTTCTTTGCTTTTTCTATTCTGTATTTAGTTACATATTCATTGGGTGATACGCCTTTTTGGCGTTTAAACAATCGGCTTATATAACTCGGTACAAATCCGAATTCTTTTGATAGAACATCGCTTGTAATGTTTTTATTATAATTATTAATCAGATATTCTTCCACTTCATTTGCAAGCTGTTCATATCTGTCAGGATCACGTTTATCGTTTCTCAATGTTGCCAATATTGATATAATATCATCTATAAACGCATCATATGAAACAAAGCTTGCAAGTGCATTGACGAATTCTTTTTTTACACTTGTATTTTTCCGCTTCATATGATTCGGATAATTCAAGGTGTAAGTATCCAGAATTATATTCAATAAACCGTTTATTTCTTCTTGTGTACAATCAGAGGACATCATATTATTCATTACGGCGGTTAATTTGTTTTTTAATTCATCATTGTTTCTGTTTTTTATTGCAAAAACAATACTGTCGACATCTGCTTTTGAATATGGTTGTGATATATCTTCATAACTGTCCGACAATGAATTACAGCACAATAATTGCGATTTGTTTAGAATAAGATGTTTTATGAGTTGTTCTCTAAGTTTACTAAAATATTTGCCTGTATCTTTAAACAACACACCTTTTTGATAAACAATAGTCATGGGAAGATTTTTAGTTGAAAATTCATCATAAATTTTGTGTATCAATTCTTCTTGTCTTTCTTCCGTTTCGGCGGTTATAACCATAAGACGTTCCGAAAGCATATTGCTGTTAAAGAAAATATATTCTTCTGAAGTTGTAAGCAAATTATCCATAAAAGTATCAATTCCCGAATCGGTCCAAAAACGTTCACCGGGAAGAAGAACTTCCGAACCATATAACAAATACGCACCGGCACATGCAAGAATTACAATAGTATTATTTTCGTCAAACATTTTGTTTTTGTCGGCAATTTCACTTTTTATTCTTTGAGTAAGCTCGCTCACCTTATCTTTGGATATAGGCTTTAACAAATAATCAAACACCTTATATTCCAATGCTTTCCTTGCATATTCAAAATCAGAATATCCGCTTACAATTATAACTTTTGTATCGGGTTTATTCTGATATATCCAGCCTGCAAGTTCGATACCTGTCATAATCGGCATTTTAATATCAGTAATAACAATATCAAAATCTTCATTTTTTAGCTTTTCTACGGCATTTTTTCCGTTTATGCAACATTCGGTAACTTTAAAATCGGAATCAACCGATTCTAAAGTTGATTTAATCATTCGCATAATCGGAGGCTCGTCCTCAGCAATAAGCACTTTAAACATATTTTTACTCCCCCACAACAATTTTTATTTCCATACCGTTATCGTTATATATATCGTATTTGAGATTTTTGTTGTGCGTCATAGTAAGACGGACTATTGTATTTACAATACCCAATCCGCCGATATTCCCCACTTGTCTTTCATTTAATGCTTTATCTATTTTGTCTTTTATTTCGGCAATTCTTTCTTCGGATATTCCCGAACCGTTATCCTTTATGATAAGTTCCCACCTATCTTTCGTGCCTATCATCTTTATATCAATATTCCATGGTGGTTCTTTTTCTTTAAAAGCATGTATAAAACAGTTTTCTGCAAGCGGTTGTATAAACAATTTTGGCACCGGAATGTTCATCAAATCGTCTGAAACATCAATCTTATAAGAAAAATAATCCTCATATCTTGATTTCATTAATGCAAGATAATTTTTTGTATGAATTATTTCTTCTTTAAGCGGTACAGTAACTTTTTGATATGCTGCAACGTATCTAAGCATATCAGACAGTTCGACGCACATTGTGGAAACACTGTCACATCCTGCCTCACTTCCGGCAGAACTGATTACCGCCAGCATATTGTACAGAAAATGAGGATTCATTTGAGCCTGCAAAGCAAGTGCATATGCCTTTTTCTCTTGAATAATCGAATTATTCATTCTTTCAAGCATTTTTTCAAAACTGTCCTCAAGCTCTTTTATTTCATCAATAGCATCATCGTTTATGTGAGCCATTTTATCATCCGGTGCGTCAATTTTGCAAACGTGATTTGCTAATTGTGAAATCGGTTTTATAACTTCTTTTCCGATAGTTCGGCTTATCAAGAATACAAACATCAACAATATTGCATACAAAACCACAAAAACCGATAAAATAAATATTATATTTGTCTTTGTATTCGCTACGGGTGTTCGTATCATTATTTCCCAGTTTGCATTATTGACAAATGCCGAAGAATACTCGCTTCTTTCTCTTTCTGTATATACGGTCGGATATATAATTTTTCCGTTTGAACGGTCACAAATTAAAATCTCGGCATTATCTTCCGTATACAGCATTTGCCCAAGCCTGTCCACGCTTGCTCTAACCTCAATTATACCGCAAACAGTATCGGAATAATCATTTTTCAGACTCTTTTTTAAAGTTATAAATTCTCTTGTACTTTCCGTCCAAGGATTTTCCGATGGTGCAATTATTATTTTATCGTCGTTTTCTTCGATTTGATTTAACTCTATGGCATAATTTATATTTTCCATAGTGCTTTGAAATTTCTTTTTATCAATGAAGTAATTTTGATTTGATACAAAATCACCGTATCCGTTATAGACTGATATATTGAAATTACCGTTTCGGTCAGTAATCAATCCGTTAAGGATAGATGAAACGTCAATTCCAAGCAAAACGTTATCATTGAAAAAATTACTTTTATCATTTTTGGTATTGTTAAGGTTATAAAAAATATTTATTATACGAGGTTGACGTTTCACTTGTTGTGCAAGTACGTCTATTTCTTCTATGTATGTGTCGACCTGTCGAGCCATGGTTTCCGCAATTTTTGTCCCTGCATTTTCTGCCTCATAATTAAGTTTTGTCACAACAGAAAAGTACATTACAATCATTGCCACAGCTAAAATCAAAGCTATAAAAATCAAATATGGTCTGACAACTCTTTCAACAAGTCTTGAATGTTTTTTCATATCAAACTCCGTTTTTATTACATTTAGTAAAAAAGTACAAATTGCAGAAATGTACAATCAATATGTTGTACTATATTAACATATTAATTATACTCTATCTGAATTATATTTGTCAACAAAAAAAATGCCCCTTTATTATGATATGCACCCCAAAAGTTAGACACTTTTGGAGGTGCATATTTTTATGGCAAAG